>Ga0055584_100000197_pt1 | contig 57289 bp, 60 predicted proteins | sample OSDHelmetaG_FD_58716 | JGI IMG/M metagenome (GOLD analysis project Ga0055584, IMG submission 58716) | Pelagic marine sediment microbial communities from the LTER site Helgoland, North Sea, for post-phytoplankton bloom and carbon turnover... | ecosystem: Environmental > Aquatic > Marine >... | reverse complement strand
CATAAGCAGATGCAACGTGTAATGAAGAAAATGAAGGGTGGGAAAATGGCCAATATGATGCGTGGATTAGGGGGAATGAATCCTCCTGGTGGCATGCCTCCGCCAGGTGGTGGTTTTCCAGGCAGATAAAAGAATAATATTTTATGTGAAATCAGTGATTTAAGGTTCCAATACAGGTGCTTTTCCCTTAGAATACCCGCCTTTTTTGCAGTCAGGAAAGTCCAAGCTGTAAAACGTTCAGCACTAACTTATAGTAAGTCTTATAGTAAGTGCTCAAGAAAAACAGAATTTATCATTTAGGAACAATAACTTATGTTAATGATTAGACTTTCTAGAGGCGGTGCCAAGAAACGTCCATTTTATCATTTTACAGTGGCTGATAAGCGTAAAGCTCGTGATGGCCGTTTTGTAGAACGTGTTGGTTTTTTCAACCCGAGTGCTAGAGGTCAGGAAGAGCGCTTGCGTGTTGACCTAGAGCGCGTGGAATATTGGAAAGGACAAGGTGCTCAGCTTAGCGAACGTGTTACTAGTTTGTTAAAAGAGGCCGCAAAGGAAACAGCGGCAGCCTAAATGACTGACCAGCTCTTTGCTGATCATGTTCTGATTGCTCGTATAGGCGCTGCTTACGGAATTAAAGGCTGGGTAAAGTTAATATCTTTTTCTAGCCCGAAAGCTAATATCCTCAATTACCAGCATTATTGGACGCCACAAGGCAGCTCTCTTGTCGAATTTGAAATAGATAAATGCAAAGCTCAGGGAAAAGGCTTTGTTGCTCATATCAAGGATTGCGATGATAGAAGTCAGACCCAAGAATTTACGGGAAAAGATTTATATATTGAAAAAGCGTTATTGCCCGAACTGGATGTAGATGAATATTACTGGCACCAGTTACCGGGCTTACGAGTACAAACGCTAAGTGGTGATGATCTCGGAGTTGTGGATCATTTATTAGAAACCGGCGCGAATGATGTGTTGGTAGTTAAGGCTGATGAAAACAGTGTTGATGAAGAAGAAAGATTAATTCCTTACCTGCTCGAGCGGGTAATCGACAGTATCGACCTAGATCAAAGACTGATAAAGGTTAACTGGGAAAAGGATTACTAAAGCATAGTAGATGCTGTTTTCAGGCCCTGTTTTAAGGGATTAAGGGAACGTGATGAACATAGCCATAGTCACCTTATTTCCCGAAATGTTTACAGCCCTGACGGAATATGGTGTTACTGGTAGAGCTGTAAAGCATGGACTCGTGCAAACACAGTGTTGGAATCCAAGAGATTTCACCAAGGATAAGCATCGTACAGTAGATGATAGGCCATATGGCGGTGGCCCCGGTATGTTGATGAAAACAGAGCCGGTAATAGCAGCAATTAATGCAGCTCGCACAGAATTAGTAGAAAGCAGTAACAACGGCAACAGTAATAGTGGAAACAGACCTAAAGTGTTGTGCCTGAGTCCACAGGGAAAAAGACTCAAGCAGAAAGATATTGAAGGCTTGGCAAAAGAAAGTAGCTTAATTTTACTTTGCGGTCGTTATGAAGGAATAGATGAAAGGGTTATAGAAACCCAGGTAGATGAAGAATACTCATTAGGTGACTATGTCATCAGTGGGGGCGAATTGGCGGCTATGGTTTTGATGGATGCCATGATTCGCTTGCAACCAGAAGCGCTTGGACATGAAGATTCTGTTTCTGAAGATTCTTTTGCTACTGGGCTATTGGATTGCCCGCACTATACCAGGCCAGAAGATTTTGCTGGGTATAAAGTGCCTGAAGTACTGCTAAGCGGAGATCATGCTGCTATTGCACGCTGGCGGTTAAAGCAAAGCTTGGGTAGAACCTGGTTACGAAGGCCCGATTTGTTAGACGAATTTGTATTAAATGATGAACAGAAGACTTTATTAGAAGAGTTCATCAGCGAGCAAGATTGATCAATATTAAGAACTAAAAAATAGTTAATCTAGATAAGTAAATTGGAGTAAGAAGATGAGTGGCAAGAACGCTATTATTCAAAAAGTAGAGCAAGCTCAGTTAAAAACTGATATGCCTGAATTTAGTCCTGGTGACTTAATTGTTGTACAGGTGCGTATTAAAGAAGGTGATCGCGAGCGCTTGCAGGCTTTTGAAGGCGTTGTGATAGGCATTCGTAGCCGTGGGTTGAATTCAGCGTTTACTGTTCGAAAAATGTCTCATGGTGTTGGGGTGGAAAGAACTTTCCAGACCCATAGCCCTTTGATAGAAAGCGTTAAATTGAAACGACGTGGGGATGTTCGCCAGGCTAAGCTTTATTATCTAAGAGAGCTAACTGGACGGGCTGCACGTATCTCTGAAAAATTGGATAAAAAGGCAGGACAAGACGCTTAATTGCTTGGGCAATTTTGCGTTGTCGCTTTGCGACTTGTTACAATGCCTTCAAGCATAATGGTCTGAGTTGAGAAAAAACAGACCAACTGAAAAGGGGCAAAAACATGTCGATTAATCTTCCTAAAATTTTGTTCGGCAAAGTTACGCCATTTCTTTTGTCATTTCTGTTTCTGCCACTTGCAGAACAAGCCTTAGCACAAGTTATTTCAAGCAGTCTCATTGATGACACGCCTGAAGTTGCAGAAATACGTTCAGTGTTGCTGCGTACACAGCCAGGAATAGAGATTCAAAGTATTGGTCCAAGCCCTGTAGATGGACTTTATGAGGTTAGAATTCAAAACGGACAGGCTATTTTTGCCAGCGCCGATGCCGAATATTTTCTTCCTAGTGACCTCTATCAGGCAACTTCCGATGGTTTTGTTAACTTAGGTGAAGGGCGTCGTAATGAAATACGGCGTGATTTGATATCAGCCGTAGATGAAGCTGATATGATCATTTATCCTGCTGACGGTGAATCCAAAGCAACGCTTACAGTGTTCACGGATGTTGATTGTCCTTACTGTCAGCGACTGCATAGTGAAGTTTCCAAACTCAATGAATATGGTATTACCATCCGCTACTTAGCATTTCCCCGTAGTGGTTTGGACGAAGTCACCTACCCAAAAATGGTTTCGACTTGGTGTGCTGAAAATCGTAATTTAATTTTCACAACAGTATCAAGAGGAGCGGCGATTCCTCAGACTGAATGTGACAACCCTGTTGCTGAACAATATCAATTAGGTAGGGTAGTTGGAGTGACCGGCACACCAACATTGGTGTTTGAAGATGGATCTACGGTACCTGGCTATGTGCCTGCTGATGAACTGGCTGCGTTTTTATTCGAAGACCAATAAGTCTTTCTGTTTAATTAATATAATTCAAAAAAATCCAGGAGATTAGCTTGCAACCAATCAATATTGGTATTTGTGGCTTGGGTACCGTTGGCTATGGTAGTTATGGTGTGCTCGAACGCAATCAAGAAGAAATTTCTCGTCGTTTAGGGAAGCGTTTATGCGTTTCGCATATTGCTGTCTTGGCTTTAAAGGACGGGCAGGAGGTGGGTGATGTAAAAATCACAAACGATGCCATGTCTGTGGCCCGAGATCCGGATGTGGATATTTTACTTGAATTAATTGGCGGGACTGAATTTGCTTATGACCTGATACTTGAAGCTATTAGTAATGGTAAACACGTGGTTACTGCAAATAAAGCCCTTATTGCGACTCATGGTAATGCAATTTTTAAAGCTGCCCGCGCTAACAATGTCATCGTCGCGTATGAAGCAGCTGTAGCTGGGGGAATCCCCATCATAAAAGTACTTAGAGAGGGCTTAGCAGCTAATAAAATAAATTGGCTGGCAGGGATAATTAATGGCACAGGTAATTATATTTTGACTGAAATGCAATCAAGATCACGACCTTTTGCTGATGTTTTGAAAGAGGCGCAAGGTTTAGGTTATGCAGAAGCCGATCCTACTTATGATGTAGAAGGAATTGACGCGGCTCATAAACTTACCATTCTTTCAGCACTGGCTTTTGGTACGCCGCTGCATCTTGAGAAAGCCTATACAGAAGGTATTAGTCAAATAACACCAGAAGACCTTCAATATGCCGACGAACTCGGTTATCGCATTAAACATTTAGGCATCAGTAGTATCTCAGACCAAGGTATCGATTTGCGAGTGCATCCAACATTGATTGCCAAACAAGCATTAATTGCTAAAGTTGATGGCGTGATGAACGCTGTATTAGTACATGGTGATGCAGTGGGCTCGACGCTTTATTATGGTGCGGGTGCGGGTGCTGAGCCAACAGCATCGGCAGTCGTTGCTGACGTGATTGATGTAGCAAGACGCCTGGAATGTATGCAAGAAGAGCAAGAACAAATTCCGGCTTTGGGGTTCCAGACTGAAGCTCTACGAGAAACCAAAATACTGCCAATAGAGGAAGTTGTATGCGCTTACTATCTGCGAATTTCGGTTCAAGATAAAGTAGGGGTTATAGCTGATATTACTGAAATATTGGGTGAGAACGAAATAAGTATTGATGCCATGATTCAAAAAGATCCTGATAAATCCGGCCAGGATCACAATGCTATTTCCGTCATTATAATGACGCATGAAATTCAAGAAGCCATCATGAATAAAGCAATTACTGAACTAGAGGCTTTGGATGCAGTGAATACCGGAATCACACGTATTCGTGTAACAGAGCTCGGCGAATAAGCTTAGTCCTGTGATCAATAGTCTTCATATAGTTGAATGAATTAAGAAAAAATAAAGAAATAATAAAATGAAATACATAAGCACTCGTGGACAATGTGAACCACAAAATTTTGAAGAAGTGGTGCTAACTGGATTGGCTCCAGATGGCGGTTTGTTTATTCCTGAAACAGTTCCACAACTAAGCCGTGAGCAAATTTTAAGCTGGAAAAACCTGAGCTATGCTGATCTTGCCTACGAAATTATTCGCTTGTATGTCGATGGTGCAGTTGAGGATGACTTACTAAAACAGATGGTGACTGATACTTATGCCGCTTTTAGTCATCAAGAAGTGGCGCCATTGCATGAATTAAACAATAACGAGTGGGTGCTGGAATTATTCCATGGACCGACTTTGGCCTTTAAGGATTTTGCCTTGCAATTGCTGGGACGCTTGCTGGATTATTTTCTACAAAAGCGCCAGCAACATGTTGCCATTTTAGGGGCTACTTCCGGGGATACAGGTTCTGCTGCTCTGGAAGGGTGCAAACATTCAGAGTTTGTTGATATTTTTATCTTGCATCCACATAACCGAGTTTCTGAAGTTCAACGCAAGCAGATGACTACCGTCACTGGAGATAATGTCCATAACATTGCTATTTCTGGCAATTTTGACGATTGCCAGCAAATCGTAAAGCAGGCATTTTCGGATCAAAGCTTCTTACCAGATGGTTATCAATTGGTCGCTGTAAACTCTATAAACTGGGCCAGAATAATGGCGCAGATTGTGTATTATTTTTATGCCTCGCTGAAATTTATTGATAAGAATGAGGCAGTTTCTTTTTCAGTGCCGACGGGTAATTTTGGTGATATATACGCCGGTTATTTGGCGAAAAAGATGGGCCTATCGATAAAACAATTAATTATTGCGACTAATAAAAACGATATTTTACATCGTTTTATCAGCCAAAATCAGTATAACTTAAGCGGTCTTGAAGCCAGCCTTTCGCCTAGTATGGACATAATGGTATCCAGTAATTTTGAGCGTTTTATTTTTGATATGTTCAATGGGGATACGACTAAGGTCACAAGTTTTGTCACTGGATTAAGTAGCAATATTCATAAGGTGTCAGCGAGTGAATGGGAATTTGCTAAGGCTATTTTTGATTCTGCTAGCGTTGATGATGAAACAACCTGCGCGGTGATTAAAGAAATCTTTGATAGACAGGGATATCTGCTGGATCCTCATACTGCTATTGGTGTTAAAGCGGCTCAGCTCTGTAAACAAGATGAAATGACGCCGATGATTTCCTTGGCAACGGCTCATCCTGTGAAATTTTCAGAAGCCATTGAAAGAGCAGGTATTGAAACGCCCGCCTTGCCAGAACATTTGAGTGATTTATTAGAGCGTGAAGAGAATTACGCAGTCATGCCTAATAAGCTCTCAGAAGTTGAAGCTTATATAAGGCAGAGCTTGTAAGGTCTGAAGAGATATTAAAAGGTAACAGAAAAACGGCTTCCTGAATCTTATTCAGGAAGCCGTTTTTAGTTTGATCAGCTTGTGAAAAGTTAAGTAGTTTATTTACCAGCCAGGATTAGTAACAAAGCAATCCTGAGGGTTCCATTTAGAATCATCAGCTTCTCTTTTGAAATTCATGCTGGTTACCCAAGGAGCTTCCAGATAAACAGGATCCTCTACGATAATGTCGACTATCAGCCAAGTAGAGCCATCTGGAATAGTAATCAAATCATAATATTCTCGAACTTGTACCTGGTCGCTATGAGGCATGCCGTTTTTGCGCAAATACCCGCTAATGAGGTTTGAAGTGCTGACCTGTAATGAGTTGCTGACCATTTCTGTTCGTGGGAACTGTTGTCCAATAGGGACTATATTTGTAATACCAGGCGATACTTGCTGTCCTCGCGGGGCTTCCCATCTTGCAATTGAATGGCCTTGCCTTGACGGTTCTCCAGTTTCAACATTGGGGTCAAAACTTAGATATCGGATCTGTTGACCAGCATCAAATTCTAATTTCAGGGTTGTATCATCTTGCCATGATATTTTTATGCGTCCTGGTTCATGCATAATTGCTGCAGCGCCATATGCACGACATTCATTGGCTTCATCCATTTCAGGTCGCCAATTTAGCGCATACTCTTTGCCCTGTTCATTGAGGGGAATACCCGCTAGATCACCTATTTGTGGGGTTACCATGCGATATCGCCAGTCTTCAGTGACAATGCTAACCCAAGTGCCAGTCAGATCAACCGGAGCATCGGCTCGACCAGATACCTGTTCCGGCGCTGGGCCATCTAAGCCAAACTCTGGGAGAGATGATCCTGCTGCGGGAGGCTCTTGCGCCTGGGCGAATAGGATACTAAATAAAGTTATAGTTGTGAGGAGTGCTTTAAATATGTTTTTCATAGATTCTTTCTTACATCTCTGTAGTCAGGCTGGTATGAATTGCCGTGATAAATTCTTCTGAACTTGGTCCACCACGAAAGCCACCGAACTCCGTGTCATAATCCAGAGTAGGGCGAGCTGAGATAATTTGCCTTAAGCTCATACCATCATCAATCAATGCTTCAATTCGCTGCATAACGATATAGACCATATTTCTATATTCGACGACATCGATTTCATCTCCGATCCGACCATGGCCTGGAACAACATAAGTACCTGCTTCTGCCATTGGGCCTGGCACAATAAGTTCAATTAGAAAATTGAGAGCTTCAACTAAGCCTTGAACACTTCCGCCTCGCTCATTATCGATATCAGGATATTGACCTGGAGTAAAAATATCGCCGGCACTGATAACGTCTGAACGTCGGAAATAAACAATACTGTCACCATCTGTATGAGCGTTGGGCATGTGGTAGACCACAATGCCTTCACCATTCTGGTAGAAATCCTTAGTATCCATGAAGTAGGTGCTGGTGAGATCTAGCCGTTCAATATTGTGATCCGTAAGATAAAAACGGTTTAGAACATTTTCATGGGCTAATAGGGTGACACCAGCAGCTGCACCGGCTATAGCTGTAGCCTGCGCACCACCTGGCGGGCCAAAGCTGGCGAGATTGGCATTTAATCGATATCCCATTCTACTTAGCATGGCATTACCAGAGATGTGAGCTTCATCGAGATGAGTATTGATGACATATAATACAGGTAGGTTAGTCAGCTCTTGAATCAGGTTTATCATAGCTGGGACTGTGTCTTCGTCGGGGGTATCGACAAAGACAACGCCCTCTTCACCGATTTGAACTGTAACGTTCACTTCTGCGCCGGATAGCATATAGACATTTCCCTGCACGTGTAAAAGCTGCAGTTCGTTATCTTGGGCTAATAAAAATTGGGATGCAGATAATAGAGTAGCTAGCAGGATGGTTTTACTGGCTTGTAATAACTTATTCATTAGTTTATTCCTCGACTTTGCTGCTTATTCGCAATCTAGAGTACAGAAGCGGCTATCACCCAAGGGTTCACCTAATTGATCACGAAACTCCGGGTACATTGTTTCAGGGCCTCCCATCATGCCCTCATAGGGTAAGTGGTATATCTCTGCAGTTTCAGTCAGAAATGGATTTTGACCTGGCAGGTAATGGGGTACGATTTGCCCATCGTCGCCAATTGGTGTCTCTAATACATATTCACAATTATTAGTGGTAATGCGTAATGCTGGATTCATCACCCAATTCTGACTTCTAACGAGAGGTTCTGTATAGAATACGGGGTCATCTACAACAGTTAGCACAGTTAAATAATTTTCATGAATATACCAATACTCAGTAAAGGTGCGTTCACTGCTGGCAGGGACCCCATTGCGACGGGTATAGCTCTGCTTTTGATGGGTTGTATAAACAACCATCATGCCGTTTTCAAAATGCGCTGTAGAAAATCCGTCCCAAGTATGTGGTGCGTCAGCCGGTGGATGATCACGGCCGTCTAGCCATATGGTTCTTTCCATATTGTGAAAGTTCATACGGGTTTTAAAAGCAATTGCTTGTTGGGATCTTGGATCGATAACACGTTCAATACGCATATGAGCTAGGCCGCGCATGGAGTAGTCTCCACCATGTTCACGACACTGGAATTCCGGAACCACTGAAATACGGTTGGGGTCCCAAGTATTGGCGCGCATAATGGCGGCTTCATTCAGAGGGAGTCCAGCGAAGTCTGACAAAGGGGGGCCAGGTATACGCTCAGGGGCATCTTCGTGATAAATAGCACTCCAATCACCCGAGAAATTAATCTCTTGTGCTAAAACTATAGTGCTAGACATTAAGATGATGGTGCATCCAAGCATCTTAATAAGGTTGATACTTTTCATAATCCCCCTTGAATATTAATATTGAATAGGCTTTTGTGCTTGTGTAAAGCGGATTGATTGTATGGTGTCTTAAAAATAAATCCAAGCCTTTCCGGCCAAACTATTTAAAGAGTCGATCGTAAAGGCCTATAAAAAATTGGGGGGTGGGTAAAAGTCTATAAAGGTTCCGATAGTTCGACCTCAAAAGACATCTCATTCAGGTTGCGACGTCTGGTTAACACTTCAACAATGTCACCAGGTTGGAATTGTTCAAGGGCATTGAGAAGGTCATCACTGTTTGAAACAGTAATGTTTTCAATACCGACAATAACATCACCAAGAACAATATTGCCTTGTTGATCTTGCTCCAAGCCAATAAGGCCCGCTTCAGCAGAGCCAAGGCCATTGATCACTTCGGCGACTATGACTCCATCAATGTTGTTCTGGGAACTAATTGAGTCATTTAGATTAGAAATACCCAGGATAGGTCGAATTTCTCGGCCAAATTCCATCAGTTGAGGAATAACACGTTTGACAGTGTTGACAGGTATCGCAAATCCGATGCCTGCATTCGCACCAGAAGGACTAATAATCTGTGTGTTTACTCCAACCAGTTGCCCTAAAGAATTGAGCAGCGGGCCGCCTGAGTTTCCCGGGTTAATAGAGGCGTCAGTTTGAATAACATCCCTAATGGTGCGATTGGTCAAGGAGGTGATCTCTCTTCCCAGAGCGCTAACAACGCCCACGGTTAGAGTCGTATCAAGACCAAAGGGATTACCTATTGCGATAACTTTGCGGCCAACCTGCAGATCAGTTGAATTACCCAAGGGGAGAGGAATTAGTGTATCTTCAGGTGCTCCAATTCTGAGTAAGGCAAGGTCCTTGTCTGGTGACACACCAATTATTTCCGCTTCCCAGCTGCTTTGATCCTGCGTTCTGATCATAATTCTATTAGCTCCTTGAACAACATGATAGTTTGTAACTATCAGACCTTCTTTACTCCAGACAAAGCCAGTCCCTGCACCTTGAGGAATTTCTTGTACATTTCGAGTAAATGGGCTGCTTCTTACTAATGTTGTATTGGTGACATATACGACGGATGGGCTGGCTGCGCTAAAAATCTCGATGTTATTAGCTTCATCTTCGGTCTGAAAGCTAAGATAGTCAGGAACAGCTTGGGAAAGTTGTGCTATAGCAACGCTAGTAAGTGCAGTAATAGCGAGTGCCGCGCTAACAAGTAAAAAGTTAATAGTCTTTTTCATAGTACTCTTCATAGTTATATACTAGGTTAATCTATTTGAATCATTAAATTGCTCAATTAGCACTTAGGTAAGTTTTGAATTCAAAAGTTCCAAATTGTCCGGTTAGAAGAAAAGTTATAAGACAAAATAGAAGACAAAATAGAAAACAAGAATTTTGAAAATTTTCTGATTTAATCCACATATACTCAATATCAAGGTTGATTAGCAGTTTTTCAAGGGCAGCTTATTATTAAAGGTAGGTAAAAGGTAGTTGTTAGAAGTTACTGGAAATATTATAAGTCAGCTTAGTGATGCTTGTGAGAAATACGCTGAACATACAGCCTATACATTACTGGGAAGAGATTTAAGTTATCGAGAGTTAGATGAGTTAAGTGATAATCTGGCCGCTTATCTATTGCAACATACGCAATTAGAAAGCGGTGACCGAGTCGCTATTCAGCTACCAAACATACTGCAGTTCCCAATTGCAGCTCTTGCGGTCTTTAAAGCCAGCATGGTTATCGTGAGCATCAACCCCGAATATTCAGAAGATGAGCTCAAACATCAATTAAATGATTCTGGTGCAAAAGCCTTAATTGTTTTTTCTGGTTGTGCAAAAACGTTTTTGAATATTCAAGAACAAACAAATATTGAAGAAGTGATCATTACAAATATTGCAGATTTACATCACCCCTTAAAGAGCACAATTATTCATACCTTAGCGCGCGTAGTTGGGGGTTATCAATCATGCTTGGAATATCCTGCATTACAAAAATTTAGAAAGGCGCTTAACCTGGGTAAACAAGTAAAGCATAAATGCGATTTAAAACAGGCACATAGTATTCAGAATGACCAGGTGGCAGTACTTCAATACACCGGAGGTACAACAGGGATATCCAAAGGAAGTATGTTATCGCACCGCAATCTGATATCGAATTTTTTACAATTGAAAGCTCAGCTAGGAGATGCTTGTCCAGATACAGGGGCGATAGTGGTCGCTCCTTTGCCGCTATATCATGTATATGCCTTTACGGTGAATATGCTTTTTAGCCTTATGATGGGTTATCACAATATATTAATAGTCAATCCAAGATATATTTCCTTATTCATCAGAGATATTAAACCTCACAAAATAAATATTTTCTGTGGGATCAATCCTTTATTTAAAAAACTCTGTGAAAATCCTGAGTTTAAAAAAGTCGATTTTTCGGATTTATCTATTTGCACAACTGGAGGGATGGCCTTGTCTAAAGATATCGCAGAGAAATGGCATGAAGTTACCGGTTGCAAAATTCTAGAAGGATACGGCATGACAGAAACATCTCCCCTAGTTGCTTGTAATACTTATGAGGATTATCAAGCAGATAGTATTGGGAAAGCACTGCCGTTTACCGAATTGAAAGTCATTGATCAGCAGGGTGCCGCACTAGCTCCGGGAGAAGAGGGGGAGCTATGTGTTCGTGGTCCGCAAGTAATGCAAGGGTATTGGCAGCAGCCAGCAGAAACTGCCAATGTGTTGGATGAAAACGGTTGGTTAAGAACAGGTGATATAGCAAGCATTGACGCCTTTGATCATTTAAAAATAATAGACCGCTTAAAAGATATGATCATAGTTTCTGGGTTTAATGTTTATCCGGTGGAAATTGAAAATGTTGTCAGTGCATATTCCGGGGTGAAAGATGCCGTTGTTATTGGTGTTAAAAATCCTGAAGGTGTTGAGCAAGTAAAGTTAATTGTAGTTCCTGATAATCCGGTGCTGGATAAAGTTACACTTTTGGCTTATTGCAAAAGAAAACTGGCTGCCTATAAGGTGCCGAAAGTCATAGAGTTTAGAACATCATTGCCGAAATCCAATGTTGGCAAAGTGTTAAAAAGACAATTGCATACAGAGAAAACACAGTAAGATCGAGCATTACAGAACTAGATAATCAAATTATGAAAATAAAAGCTCGAGAAGTATCTGCTTCTGCTGATGTGATGCAAGATTTGCATCCTGTGCTAGAACAAATAATGCTTAGTAGGGGTGCAACTGATAACAAAGATTGTTCTCTTGCTATTGCTGACCTGCTTAAACCAGAACTTTTATTAAATGTTAATGGGGCGGTTGCATTGTTGCTAGATTGCTTAAAGCAGCAAAGTAAAATTCTTATTGTTGGTGATTTCGATGCGGATGGAGCTACTAGCACTGTTTTAGCGAAACTTTGTTTACAAAAATTTGGTTTTGAGCAGGTCGATTATCTGGTACCAAATAGATTTGAATTTGGGTATGGGTTAACACCAGAGATAGTCGAAGTAGCCAAACAAAGGCAGCCAGCACTAATAATAACTGTTGATAATGGTATAGCTAGTTTTGATGGCGTAAATAAAGCTCATGAGTTTGGTATAAAAGTACTAGTAACTGATCACCATTTACCTGCTAGCACCTTGCCAGAAGCAGATTGCATTTTAAATCCTAACCAGCCCGACTGCCCCTTTCCGTCCAAAAATCTAGCAGGTGTAGGTGTTATTTATTATTTGATGCTGGCGTTGCGTTCAGCATTGCGTGAACGTAATTGGTTTACTGAAAAAAATTTACCAGAGCCTAACATGATGCAGTTTTTGGATTTGGTGGCTCTTGGCACGGTTGCAGATGTTGTTCCTCTTGATAGAAATAATCGTTGTTTGGTCAAACACGGTGTGAATTTGATTCGATCTGGTCGCTGCCGTGCAGGTATTAGGGCAATTTTAGATATTGCGGGTAAAAACAGAGCAAATATAAGCGCTAGTGATTTAGGCTTTGTGCTAGGGCCACGTTTGAACGCAGCGGGCCGCCTTGATGATATGAGTTTAGGCATAGAATGCTTGATCACTGAAAACTCTCACAAGTCCTATCAGTTGGCTCAGAAACTTGATGACCTTAATAAAGATAGGCGAAACATTGAACAGTCTATGCAAGTAGATGCATTAAAATTGCTGTCAGAGATTAATATTCAAGACAATGATGACTTAGGTATTTGCTTATTCAATGCTGACTGGCACCAGGGAGTTGTTGGTATTTTGGCATCGCGTCTTAAAGATAAATTTCACTTACCTGCTATTGTGTTTGCCAGTTCCGCGGATGATAAAGATGAAATAAAAGGTTCTGCTCGTTCAATTCCAGGTTTACATATTCGTGATTTACTAGATCTAATAGCGACTAACAACCCTGGCTTGCTTAGTAAGTTTGGAGGGCATGCAATGGCAGCGGGATTAAGTTTACGTTTAGAAGATTTTCCTGCTTTTAAAGAAGCTTTTGCAGCGGCGTTAATAGGATTAGTAGATGCAGCAATGCTCGAACAGGTGATTTATACAGATGGCAACTTAAACGAAGACCTCCTAAATCTTAGTTTTGCCGAGCTATTGCAAGATTCTGGACCTTGGGGGCAGCAATATCCTGAGCCTTTATTTATAGGAAATTTTGAAGTCATACAGGCAAGGGTTTTAGGTGACAAACATTTGAAGTTTCTTTTAAAGAGTGCAGACTCAGAACATATGATTGATGCGATTGCTTTTAATGTTGATGCGGAAATATTAAAGAAACAATTGACTAGTATAGAAGTTGTTTATCAGCTGCAGGTGAATGAATTCAGAGGCCAAAGATCTGCTCAATTAATGATAAATCATTTTGCTAGGGCTAATTAAGACAAAAAAAAGCCCCGTGAAAACGGGGCTTTTTAGGTCTTAATGTTTTACAGCTAAAGAGTTAACCGCCTATTAGCTACTTAACCAGCTATTAACCACCTACTAACCACCTACTAACCACCTAGAGACTCAATGTAAGCTGATACATCTTTAATAGCCTGATCAGTAGTTAAGGTTTGTGCCATTGGGGCCATTTGTTGACCATAAACATCACGAGAATCTGATCCGCGAGCGCCAGATTTAAAATTTTGCAATTGACGTTCGGTATACCAGGCTTGTTGTCCGGCGATTCTAGGGCCATTTAAGGCTTGGAGACCCTCTCCATTAGGACCATGGCATGCGCTGCAAACACCATAGAGGAGCCTGCCAGCTTCGACATCCTGAGCCATTAGATTGCCAGAAAAAATTGATAGAAAAACCCCTGATGCTAATATCAGTTTGAACTTCATTATAAAACTCCCGATAAATGTTGAATATTTAATATGTATACGGAACGACCTTGTAAGTAGATTTGCTCTGCTTGACTCCAAAAAAGCCGCCATATTATAGCAAATTTTATACTGTCAAAGTTAGCCCTAACTGCGTAATATGTGCTTTTTTTTGAACCGCTTAGAACGAGCAAGCAAATCAGCTGATTTTACTTTGGCAATAACTGGAAAACGAAAGTATGACGATTAAATCTGACAAATGGATTCGTACGATGGCGACAAAAGAGGGGATGATTGAGCCGTTTGAAGCTGGGCAGGTTAGAGAAATAGGAGGTAATAAAGTTATTTCCTATGGCACTTCCAGCTATGGCTATGATGTTCGTTGTGCCACTGAATTTAAAATTTTCACCAATGTTCATACCACGAGCGTTGTTGATCCCAAGAATTTTGATGAAAGTAGTTTTGTCAGTATTGATGAAGATTATTGCATTATCCCGCCAAATTCATTTGCGCTAGCAAGAACGGTTGAATATTTTAGAATTCCTTCTAATGTCTTAACGGTTTGTCTGGGAAAATCCACTTATGCCCGTTGCGGCATAATCGTTAATGTCACGCCTCTAGAGCCCGAATGGGAAGGTCATGTTACCTTGGAATTTTCAAATACTACACCGCTACCAGCAAAAATTTATGCCAACGAGGGTGTGGCTCAAATGTTGTTTTATGAGTCAGATGAGCAGTGCGAAGTGACTTATAAGGATCGCCAAGGGAAGTATATGGGGCAGACAGGAGTAACTCCTCCCCGTTAATAACTATTGCGCTCATAAATACCTTGTTAAAAGTAAAAATTCAGTCAGCCGCTTACTCTAAAAGTAAGCTCTTTCATAAATTTTCACTTTTGCCTAGTTTATATCTCGCTCATGAGGTTATAGATGAAGAATCTTGAGTAAGTATTATTTCCTTTTTTGTTTCATGAACTTACGGCTTTTCAGTAAGGTATAATGCCGTGAAATTACGAATAACCATAGAATGATGCTAACTGTTAAAAATTTATATTGTGAACGTGATGAACGGGTTCTTTTTCAGAACTTGGATTTTAGCGTTGCAGAAGGCGAGGTCTGGCAGATACAAGGGTCAAATGGTAGCGGGAAAACTACTTTGCTCAGGATTCTGTGTGGACTAAATGACGAATTCACTGGTGAAATATATTGGCAGGGCAAAGAGCAAAGCAAAACTCGCCAAGAGTTTAATCATGAAGTTTTTTATCTGGGACATGCCCCGGCTATAAATAAAACACTGAGCCCTAAAGAAAATCTTAGCTGGTTTTGTGCATCACGTGGATTGAGAAATAACGACCAAATTAAAAAGGTACTAAATAGTTTTAATCTCTATGGCTATGAAGATTTGCCTTGCTATTTGATGTCAGCAGGTCAGCAGCGCCGAGTTAGTCTTGCACGTATGCTGCTTAGCCAAGCAAAACTATGGATAATTGATGAGCCCTTTACAGCCCTCGATAAACAGGGTGTGCAAGAATTAGAAGCTTTGTTAAGTGCGCATGCCTTAGCTGGAGGCTCGATAATTTTAACGACACATCATAGTTTACAAATGGATTATTCAATACGGGTAGTAGACCTTGATGCTATGGCCGGTCTGGTGGCAGCATGAATATAGTTAAAGCCACATTGCGTCGTGAATTGTTAATTGCCTTTCGTAGTCCAGGAGACATTATCAATCCATTAATGTTTTTTGTAATAGCAGTGAGTTTATTTCCTTTAGGGGTAGGTGCGGATCAAGAGTTTTTAAGGGAAATAGCGGCCGGTGTAATTTGGGTTACTGCCTTGTTGGCGGTGATGCTTTCAATGGATAGCCTATTTCGCTCCGACTACGAAGATGGCTCCCTCGAGCAATTGTTATTAAGCCCGCAGCCTTTATATTTCATTATATTAGCTAAGGTCTGCAGTCATTGGCTGGTTTCTGGCTTGCCCCTAGTAATATTGGCTCCAGTGTTTGCCAGCATGTTGGCTTTACCTGAGCAAGGCCTATTTCCATTGGTTGCTAGTTTGTTAATTGGAACGCCAATTTTAACCTTGCTTGGTGCCGTTGGTATGGCTTTAACTGTAGGCCTTTCGAGGAGTGGTTTGTTGTTGGCTGTGTTAATATTGCCGCTTTATGTGCCTGTGCTGGTTTTTGGTACAGGCGTAGTTGATTCAGCTTTAAATAGTTTAGGAACTGCTGGCTTATTGGCGCTCTTGGGTGCCATGTTGATATTGGCTATCAGTTTAGCTCCGCTTGCGATAATCGCAGCTTTAAGAATTAGTGTAAGTTAATAAATTTTTTGTAGTATTTTTTTGCTGTTATTTAGGTTTAATCAATGTGGCAATGGCTTTATAAATTAACTTCCCCTAAATGGTTTTATACCATTAGCGGGCAATTAATGCCCTGGCTGGTAGGACTAACTACATTTTTGCTTGGGGTAGGGTTGATCTGGGGTTTGGCTTTTACGCCGCCTGATTATCAGATGGGTGAAAATTACAGAATCGCTTATATTCATGTTCCTGCAGCATCCATTGCAATGGGCTGTTATTACATGATGGCGATTATGGCTGCGGCTTTTTTAATATGGCGTATTAAAATGGCTGATATGGTTGCTAAAGCTTGTGCTCCGGTTGGTATGACATTCACTGCTTTGGCTTTATTCACCGGTTCAGTCTGGGGTATCCCGACTTGGGGAACCTGGTGGATATGGGATGCCAGATTGACCTCAACCTTAATAATGATGTTTTTGTTTATAGGCGTTATGGCTTTGCGTTCAGCCTATGATTCAGAAACAGCAGGCGGCAAAGCTTGTGCTGTATTGAGCTTGGTAGGCGTAGTGAATGTCCCTATCATTAAATATTCTGTGGAATGGTGGAATACCTTACATCAGGGAGCCAGCTCTTTGTCTTTAAGTAATACTGCAGCGAATCCTCCAGAGATCTGGATGCCAGCTTTCTTTGTGGGATTTGGGTTATTTGGTTTTTATTTAATAGCTATTATTTTACGAACGCGTAATGAAATTTTGATTAGAGAACGAAAAGCTGAATGGGTAGGGGAAGTGCTCAGTGCTACCCTTCTTGTTAATAAAGGTAAAGTCTGATGGGCAGCTTTGATAGTTTCAGTGATTTTTTAGCGATGGGTGGTTATGCCACTTATGTGTGGTCTGCATACGCATTTTTTATATTGGTGCTAATTTTTAATATTTGGCAACCTATTTTGTCTAGGAAAAAGTATCTGAAACAGCAGTTAAGGCGTGAACAAGTTCAACAAGAAAGAGCACAAGCACAACAAAAAAGGGAGGAGATAACAAATGGCAGCGCCACGTAAACAACGTATGGCAATTGTCGGTTTTATTGTAGCAGGCTCGGCTCTTGCTATAGGCCTAGTGTTATTTGCCCTCAATGAAGGGATTAATGTTTTTTATACGCCGACTGAGGTGGCTCAAGGTGCAGTTCCTAATGGTCAGAGTTTTCGGATTGGTGGAATGGTTAAAACCGGTAGTCTTCGTACGAGTGAGCTTGAAGGGACTCTGGTTGAATTTTTAGCAACAGATTGCGCGGAGGATATTCCTGTTACTTTTACTGGTGTTTTGCCAGATTTGTTTAGGGAAGGACAGGGCGTTGTTGCAGATGGTTTTATTGATAACAATGGTGTCTTTCAGGCTTCTCAAATTTTGGCTAAACATGATGAGAACTATATGTCTGCTGAATCAGTAGCTGCCATGGAAGCTTCAGGAGCGACTTGTGATCCCTGAATTAGGAAGTTTTTCACTCATCTTAGCTTTTTGCCTGGCTTCATTGATGGTAGTTATACCCATGGCGGGAGCAATCACAAATAATCAGCTATGGATGTCTTTATGTCGGCCTTTAAGCTCCGGCATATGGGTGTTTATGGTGATAAGTTTTGCCTGTCTGGCTTATGCCTTTTTAAATGATGATTTCTCTGTAAATTATGTGGCCAGAAATTCAAACAGCCTGTTGCCGGATCGTTATAAATTTGCTGCCGTTTGGGGTGGTCATGAAGGTTCGCTGTTGCTTTGGGTTCTAATACTAGCCAGTTGGTCTTATGCAGTGAGTTTATTCAGCAAAAATTTACCGCTGGATATATTAGCTCGAGTTTTATCGGTGATGGGGATTATTCTTGTAGGCTTTTTGTTATTTATGTTACTAACGTCAAGTCCCTTTGAGCGTACATTATTAAATACGCCACTTGACGGGACGGATCTTAACCCTCTGTTGCAGGACTTCGGCCTCATTGTTCATCCACCATTTTTATATATGGGTTATGTTGGTTTTTCAGTCGCCTTTGCTTTTGCTATTGCTGCCTTGTTAAGTGGCAGGTTGGATGCAGCTTGGGCTCGTTGGACTAGGCCATGGACCAATGCTGCTTGGGCTTTTCTCAGTATCGGAATTGCACTAGGAAGTTGGTGGGCCTATTACGAACTTGGTTGGGGTGGTTGGTGGTTCTGGGACCCAGTTGAGAATGTTTCATTTATGCCTTGGCTGGTGGGTACAGCGTTGATTCATTCCTTAGCGGTTACAGAAAAGCGTGGTGTGTTTAAAAGTTGGACGGTGTTGTTAGCGATTGCAGCATTTTCTCTGAGTTTACTAGGTGCTTTCATTGTGCGATCTGGGGTGCTCACTTCAGTTCATGCTTTCGCCGTGGATCCCGCGCGAGGAATGGTTTTGTTAACCATTATGCTGATTGTTATTGGTTCATCGCTTTTACTCTATGCTATTCGTGCGCCAGCAGTTAAGGGCTCGGCTTCATATACGCTAACTTCGCGTGAAGTGCTTTTGTTAATTAATAACATAATTTTGGTTGTATCCACTGCCGCTGTCTTACTAGGAACTTTATATCCTTTAATCCACGAAGCAATTTATGGCGAGGCCAACCGGGTTTCAATTGGGCCGCCTTATTTTAATACGATTTTTGTGCCTTTAATGGGTTTATTAGCTTTTGCTTTGGGTGTCGGAACGTTTTCACGCTGGAAGAAAACGTCTGTGGTTTATTTAAAGCAGCAGCTTTCTAAAGTATTAATTGCGAGCCTTGCTTTCGGTATCGTTATTCCGGTTATTGTGACATCTGAATTTAATATTTCAGTTATTGTCGCTGTTGTTTTAGCCTTTTGGATCGTGTTTTCAATAGCAAAAGATATATTTAATAAAACATCCAATAAAGAAACCTTTTTCAAAGGCTTGAAGGCCCTTAGCTTAAGCTATTACGGCATGCAGTTTGCGCATTTTGGAATGGCAGTAACTATTTTAGGGGTATGTCTGACCAGCCACTACAGTGTAGAAAGAGATGTCCGCTTAGCGCCTGGAGACTCTGAAACTATTGGCAATTATGAGTTTATCTTTGAAGGTGTAAGTTTGCAGCAGGGGGCAAACTATCAGGCTGATCGCGCCGTAATCACAGTGCTTAGAAATGGCGACGAGTATATAACCTTAGAGCCCGAGAAGCGTTTATATTATGCCACTCAGGCAATACAAACTGAGGCAGGAATAGATGTTGGATTGTTCCGAGATTTGTTTACGGCATTGGGCGATGAAAGAGGGGACGGTAGCTGGGTTGTTCGCATTCACTATAAACCTTTTGTGCTCTGGATTTGGTTAGGAGCTATATTCATGGCTTTTGGCGGTGTTTTGGCTATTACTGATAAACGTTATCGCAGTAAAAAGACGGTTAAACAATCACAAAATGAGAGTGTTTTAAGTGGTAGCAGTAGTTCTAAACCGACAATGGCTGCGGAGTCCTGATGAATAAGCGAGCTTTATTTATAATCCCAGGGCTTTTGTTTATCTCCATGCTTGGGCTCTTACTTTTTGGTTTAGGGCGAGATCCAAACATGGTGCCTTCTGCCTTGGTTAACCGACCGCTACCTGAATTTTCTTTACCTGGGCTTGAATTAGATGCTGCAGAAAGCATTGCGCTTATTACACCTGAAGACCTAACAGGAGGAATTAGTATTATTAACTTTTGGGCTACCTGGTGCCCACCATGCCATATAGAACATCCGTATCTGGTTGAAATTAGTGAGAGTGAACAAGGCCTTAGTTTTATTGGCGTGAATTATAAAGATGATTTGAATGAAGCCCGTTTATTCTTGGAAGAAAAAGGCTCACCTTTCAAAAAAATTATTGTTGATCTGGATGGAAGTCTGGGAATTGATTTCGGCGTTGCCGGAGCACCAGAAACTTTCATTGTTGATAGTTTCGGCATGATCCGTTATCGCCATGTTGGTGTAATTAATCACCAAATATGGGAAGAAACATTTGAACCTGTTATTTCTAGCATCCAATAATCATGCGTAAGTTATTCCTTCTTTTTTCATTCTTTTCTTTTTTCTGGGCCTGTGTGTTACCGGTCAATGCGGCTATAGAAGTTTATCAATTTGATAATGACTCACAGCAAGAGCGTTTTAATAACTTGAGCGATCAGTTGCGCTGCCCGATGTGCTTGAATTCAAATTTGTCAGGATCTGATGCGCCTATAGCAGCTGATTTGCGTGCAGAGATTTATGAGCAAATTTTAGATGGAAGATCTAATGAACAAATCATTGATTTTATGACACAACGCTATGGGGATTTTATTAATTATCGTCCTCCATTAAACTCTGGCACTTTTGTACTTTGGTTTGGTCCGCTGATTTTATTATTGGCAGGCTTGCTGATTATTTGGCGTATGGGTAAAAACAGCCAAAAGTTAACGCCAAGTGAACTGACGGTTGCTGAACAACAAAAGTTGAACGACATTTTGGCAAGTAAAAAATAAGCCGAAAATTAAAGCTCTAGGACTGAATAAGATTTAAAGAATGACAATGCTCACCCCTTATATATTATTGTTAATGCTGCTCTCAATACTGTTTGTTTTGGTGCCTGTTTTGCGCTTTCGTAATCAAGGCATGAATCTGCAAAGTGATGAAAGAGAGCAACAAAACATAGCCCTGTTTCAGCAAAATATTAGTGAGCTCGAAGCTAACTTGGCTGATAAGCTAATTGTGCAGGATGAATTTGAAAAATTAAAATTAGAGCTTGAAAGAAACTTTCTAAATGATATGGAAAGTGGTAAAGCTGGTAAGAAAAAATCAGCATCTTCTTATACCAAGCTCGTGCCTTTAGCCTTGATGTTTTGCATTCCAATAGGCAGTTTTTTGTTCTATCGAAGTATTGGCTCCGGCCCCGAACTGGTGCTTCCTGAGTTAATAGAACAACTTAGTACAAGCGAATCAGTCGATGAGCAAATAACAGCATTAAATGAAATTGCGGCAGTGTTGGATCAGCGCTTTGAGCGTCGTGAAGATGATGTTCAGGCTGGCTACACACTGGGAACACTTTATATTTCCTTAGAAGAATTTGCAGAAGCAGTAAGGGTGTTTTCTACTCTTGCGGTGGGGATGGATGCTGACCAAGATAAAGCAACAGTGCTTGGACAGTTAGCACAGTCTCAGTATTTATTAGCAGATTCGACTATTACGCCAACTGTACAAATGACCATCGATGAAGCGCTTTTGCTCAACTCCAATGAGCAGGCCATTATGAGCATTTTGGCAGTTGAGGCTTTATTAGCTGAAGACCTTGCAGGTGCAGCAAATTACTGGCGAAGACAGGTTTCACAACTACCCGTGGGCAGTGAGCAAGTTGCACAATTAAATGAACGGATTGCGACAATAGAATCGTTTCTTGTCGAAGAAGGCCAAGAACAATCTACCGATGCTAACCGTGGTTCAGAACTTACGGTAACTGTGAGCATAGATGAGAGTATTCGTGAGCAAATCGAACCAGGTATGAAGATTTATATTTTTGCTCGAAGCGAAGGGACTCCACCTCTTGCTGCGGTCGAGTTAAATCCAGAAGATCTGCCAGTTACAGTTACTTTGAATGACAGCATGGCGATGCTACCTCAATTCAACCTATCTTCTGTTTCGACAGCTTATGTCGGAGCCAGTATTGCCCGTCAAGCAGTTGCTCAAACAGGAGACTTCCAAGTCTTATCGGAGACATTTGTAATAGCCGAACAACAAGACCCCATCGTGCTGTCAATAATAGACAGAATTCCTTAAAAATTTAATTAAAGAGATATATCTTTTGGCAGATCTTTCTGCATTGCGTTCACTTTTTTCCAATAAAAATTTCGCTATTTATGTTAGTGGAAATAGCATTTCTTTAATTGGATTCTGGATGCAAAGGTTGGCAATAAGCTGGTTAACCTGGGAGATTACTGAGTCTGAATTCTGGGTCGGTGCTGTTGCATTTGCTGAGCTCGGCCCATTATTAGTGATAAGTCCGATTGTTGGTGTTTGGGCAGACCGAGTTGACCGAAAGCTACTGACAATTTTATGTCAGTCTACAATGATGCTGGTTTCCTTTGTGTTATTCATGCTTATTATTTTTGATCAAATTTCTATTGAAGTGTTATTTATTTTTGCTTTACTTGACGGAATTTTGCAGGCGACTCATCAGCCCATACGTATGGCTATTATTCCTAATTTAGTTGAACGAAAGGACATCGTGTCGGCGTCTTCTTTTACGGCAGTTATATTCAATGTAGCAAGATTGCTTGGTCCAGCTATAGCAGGGGTTATCATTGCCTTGTTTGGCACTTCTATTGCTGTAATTTGTAATACGATTTCTTATATCCCTATTTTATTCGCCTGGCGTTATATAAAACTACCTGCCATGAAAAATCTAAACTCAGGAGATTCTTTCTCAAAAGGCTTGGCTGAAGGTGTTAATTATGTAAAAAATATTCCAGCTCTAGGGCATATTTTTATTTTGCAAACCATCATGGCATGTGGAATTAGACCGGCAACTTTAATGTTAGCGGCATTTGTAGGTGCTGTGTATAAGGGGGGAGCGGAGCAATTGGCTCTCTATACCGCAGTATTAGGTTTGGGCGCTGTTATTGGCGGTATGTATATCACTCTGCGCGGCAAAGCTAAAGGCCTGGTAAAGAGCATGTTGAGAAACAGCCTAATGTCGATTATTGCATTGGCTGTTTTTGCCTGGACGACTAATATCTATATAGGCTTGTTAGCAGTGTTTATTATTGGTTGGACTATCACGTTAAGTTCAGTTTCCAGTCAGACCATGGTGCAGAATAGTATTGATGACGAAATACGGGGGCGTGTACTAAGTCTTTGGGCGGCACTCACTCGAGGCGCTGCAGCGATTGGCGTATTGGTTATTGGTTTTTTTGCTGAATACTTTGGATTGTTTTGGACGAATATCAGTGTATCCTTGTTATGCTTGATCGGGCTGATTTGGTTTTGGCAAAAATCTTTACAGATGCAGTCTTATTTTGAAAAATGAACTAATGTGTCAAAGAGTATACTGCGTAATTTACGCCCATTTGTATGCCTAAAGCGGCATCCTGCTGAGGGTAACGAGGGTTATCTTGATGCTGCCATGAATCCCCCATATCATTGTTGAACGATATAGCGACCATTACACGACCACTATCGTCCAAAATGGCTTTCCACTGTGGATCATGGCCATCAGCACGGTAGGGGACACCACGACCAGAAAGTGAGCGCATATTACTAATTTGTTTGCGGTCACTTAAATCATAAATAATATTAAATACAGAATGTTCATCCGGTAGATCAATTATTGCCCGGCCTGGGAAAACGCGTCTAAGACTGGCAACAAAGCCTGACCATTCGCTAGTGCCAAAAAAGCTATCGGCCAACAGGAAGCCTCCTCTCATCAAATATTCTCGTAGCTTGGCAGCTTGCCCATCAGTTAAATCCCAACTACCAGGCATGCCTACTATCAGGAAAGGCCAGTTGAAAATATCATCACCATCATCCAAGTTAACGGGCTGCTCAACTGAACGAACATCAACCGTTGTGAGGCGTCTTAATAAGCGTGCGTAGGTTCTATCACCAAGCGGGTAATCGACAGCCCAGTTAGTACCGCCCATTTGCCAGTTGCCCCCTCCACCAAACATCCCTCCATATGAAGGGTACATCAAGCGACCAACGACAAACTCTCCAGGCACCATATAGTCATCTGGCAAAACAGCATATGCATCACCTTCCATGCTTTGTAATACCCGAAATTCACGTTGTGCGTATAGATAAGAACTAAAAAAACTGAGCAGTAAAGCCAGTAATATGATGATTGTTTTATGGGTAAACCGCGTTGACATACTTTAGTTATATCAGATAAAAAGCGGCTCGTAAAAGACGGGTCACTTTCTATTCGTCATTAGATGCTAAATGTGCACTAAAAAAGGAATTAGGGGAGTAGACTTTTTAATAATCTAGACATTACAAGATCACAGGGCTAAGCTGCGAAGGTTTATATTTTCTTAATCAAATCTTAACAATTTTATAATGTAGGTTTTAATTTAAGAGAGACAGATACACTATGGCGCTTGATGAAAATTTATCTATTGCAACAGCCACAGCAAGTGCTTTGCATCGATTTAATCGTTACGAAATAAAATACTACTTACCTGAGTCCAGTATTCCGGAGTTTAGAGAAAGGGTGCAGGTTCGTATGGGCATGGATGCGAATAAGAATGACAGCTCTAAACGTATTACCAGTTTGTATTATGATTCAAGAGATTTAAGGTTTTACTGGGAGAAGATTGAAGGGATACGATTTCGGCGAAAATTACGAATTCGAGCCTATGGTGAACCGGAAAATATTAATGATGACACTATTGTGTTTGTAGAAATCAAACAAAGGGTCAACCGGGTTACTCAAAAGCGTCGAATTCCCTTGTCTTATAAAGAAGCGAAGATCTTATGTGATGAACGTAAAGACCCTGAAAACCCTGCAGTTCAACAGGCATTTATTAATGAAGTGCTCAGTTTAAGTGAGACAGCTGATTTAGAGCCTAAAGTGATCACTACTTACCATAGAGAAGCCTTTGTCGGAATTGATGCTGACCTGGGTTTAAGGATCACTATGGATCACCGAGTACAAGGTAGAGGTAGCGACTTTAATTTAGGTGCTATAGCCGATAATAAATTTATCATTCCAGCGCATATCTCAATTGTAGAAGTCAAAGCAAATGAGAGAGTACCAACTTGGTTTACTGATCTTGCAGCAGAATTAAGTTTGGATGTTGTTCGTGTATCAAAATATTGTAAAGCAATAGAGGCTGATTCAATAAAAGGTGAAATAGCTAAGCAAGCTGTTTCTTAAAAAAAACCTTATTGCTCATTTAAAGATAAATTAAATAGTGAGTTAATTTTTTAATAAAACTAATAAGGAGTAGAAATAAATGAATTTTGATGTTGTTGATTTATCAGGTACTTTTAATACGCTGGATATAATTCTGGCGCTATCTTTATCGTTTGTTTTATCTACTGTAGTTGGTTTTGTATATCGAGCTACTCACAGGAATATTTCCTATAGCCAATCTTATGTCCAAACATTGATAGTGGTGGCGATGATTATTGCTGTATTAATGTTGGTGGTTGGCTCTAATATAGCCCGCGCCTTTGCCTTAGTTGGTGCTTTCTCAGTTATTCGATTCCGTAATGCCTTGAAAGAAACACGCGATGTAGGCTTTATTTTTCTAGTGATGGCAATTGGCATGGCAACGGGAACTCGATTTTATGCGCTGGCAATTGCTGCAACGGTGTCGATTTGCGTGGTCATTCTGTTAATGACAAAACTAAATGCATTTGCCAGCAATATCCAACGCCAAGTAGTTAAGGTACATGTGCCACCGGAAGGAGATTTCGACAAGTTGGTTGAAGATGTGCTCATTAAACTGACTAAAAGTTTTGAGCTGGTCAGTACAGAATCAATTCGTAGTGGTGCACTTATGGAGTTGTTTTATACGGTTGAAATGGATCGAGGTGTTGAGCCTCGCGACCTGGTCAATAAATTAACCGAGGTAAACACCGGGCAACGAGTTACCGTATTGAGTGGCTATGATCAGACAGACTTATAAACTGAAGCATTATTTGAAATGAAAAATAAGGCATGGAGTTAAAAAAACGTGAATATTATTGCCCAACGTTCCTTATGGAATAGAATGCTACCAGTAGCGGTCCGGCAAAATGCGCGTCTAATTTTTGGCTCTTTGCTTTTGATCGTTGCTACCGGGTTTATTCTTGGTACTTTTCAAATTCGTCCTGTTGTCTTTGCTAGTGATAGCGTACTAGATGTAAATGAAATTACTTTCAATGTAAGGGGCAATCAGGACTTTTTTGATCTAAGTGTGCCGCATCGTATTGATCTTGCTATTAACGATATTGAATATCAGAAAATGATCCGAGACTTTCAAGTGCTTGGTGAGAAATCATGGATTCTTGTAGATGCCACTATTGATGGCGTTTATATTCCTTCAGTGGGAGTACGTTTAAAAGGTAATTCAACCTTATTTGCTCTTGGCGGCGATGGCCCAATGGGTATGAGGGCGCGTTTCGGAGGACGTGGAAGAGGAATGCAGGGTATGGAAGGGATGCCTGATATGGAAAGGATGGAGGAAATGGCGGGCAGTCTTGTTGGCGGTGCCAGTTTTGAGGAGCCTTCTTCATTGCCATTACTGATCAGCTTTAATGAATTTTATCCGGGCAGAGCTTTTCAAGGTTATCCTGAACTTGCTTTGCGCCCCGCAAATGTTGGCAGTTCCAGCATGAACGAAGCATTGTCTTTACAGTTAATTGCAGATACGGGGCAAGTTTCACAAGATTATAGTTGGGTTGAATTCAGTATTAACGGAGGATCCACTGCGACAAGATTGGTGCTTGAAAATCCGAACCAACAATATGCCTATCGCATCAATCAGGGTAGAGGTGTTTTGTATAAATCGACCAGTGAAAATAAATTTGAATACAAGGGCGAAGATAGCACTGGCTATATCGATGATTTTGACCAACTCAACGGAATCGGCAACATGGACCTAGCCCCTGTGATTGCATTCTTGCGCTGGATGGATGCGGCTAGTGATGAAGTCTTTGATGCAGAATTGGCTGAACGACTGGATATACCTAGTTTTGCTAAATATGTGGTCACTCAAGATTTATTGGGTAATTTTGATGACATGGCAGGCCCAGGACGTAATTTTCTGTTTTGGTATAGCCTGGAAACATCCAAATTTACGGTTATAACCTGGGATATGAATCTGGCTTTGATAGGCGATAATCCTATGGCCATGATGATGAGAAGGCCTCCTCCAGGCATGAGCCCTCCAGAAGGTGCTGCAGGATTTACTCCGCCATCTGGTATGACACCGCCTCCAGGTATGGAAAATATGGATCAGAGTGAAATTATGGAAATGATGGCTAATAATGCTCAAGCAGAGCCTCCTGCGGGGATGCCTTTTCCCATGATGGGTGGAGACCAAGTTGGTATGTTAGATTTTTTCGAGAACATGCCTGATATACCAGGTATGCCAACCATCGGAAATCAATTAAAAGATCGATTTGTGGCGAGTGAGGCATTTAGTTCTGATATCGATGCGGCACGAGCAGAATTGTCAGCTTTATGGACTGTTGAGAATGTCAGCAATCTCATTGATGAGTTAAGTTTGGCTGTTCCAGCTTCAGATATCTTGACTTCAGAGCACATTGCTCTGGATATTCAAAAGCTAAAGCAAAATATTAGTTCTATGCTAAGATAATCTGAGTTTCCTTACGGAATTAATCAATAACTAAAGCAAATTGGCTTCAGTTTATGGATCAGAAAAAAAATACTGTAACAATCCACCGGTCCTGGTGGAAACGTACTATCCCGTTACGTATCAGGCACCATAGCCAACTCATTTTTGGTTCTTTCTTCACCTTAATACTAATGGGCTTTGTACTGGGTTCTTTTCGCATAGACCCTATCGTTTTCACTCAAGAAAATCAGGAACAAACCCGTAATTCTCGCTTTAATATTATTGGTTCTGTTGATTTATTTGATCTGAACGTATCCCATCAGATTGATATGGCTGTTAGTCCTGGGGACTATCAAATAATGATGAACGATTACCAGCGCCAAGGTTTAAAAACCTGGGTGCCAGCAAATATTACGATTGATGGAACATTAATTGAAAATGTTGGGATAAGGTTGAAAGGTAATTCAACCTTAAGAGAGCTGAGTAGAAATTCTCGAGGCTGGGGTCGATCTGGGCGAATGAGTAATGCAACATTTGATAATCCCTCTACCCTGCCTTTTGCCGTAAGCTTTGATGAATTTGAAGATGATGTCGCATATCAGGGAAGAGAAGAGTTGGCAATTCGGCCGGCAAGGACTGGAGGCACTAATATTAATGAAGCGCTCACATTGCAACTCATTGCAGATTCCGGGCAAGTATCTCAGGACTATACCTGGGTTAATTTCAGAGTTAATGGCTATCCAAGTGTCACCCGCTTGGTTATAGAGAATCCGGATAAACGCTATGCTGAGGCTATTAGTTTAGGTAGTGGAGTGCTTTATAAATCTAGTAGTTCTAATCGCTTTCGCTACCTTGGTGATGCACCATTGAATTATGAATCTGATTTTGATCAGATCAATGCTAAAGGCACACATGATTTGACACCGATTATCAATTTACTGAAGTGGCTTTCAGATGCCGATGCTGAAACTTTTGAAAATGAGTTAGCTGATTGGGTAGATATAGATAGTTTTGCTCGTTATGTAGCTACTCAGGATATATTAGAAAACTTCGATGATATGTCAGGTCCCGGTCATAATTTTCTTCTTTGGTATGACTTGGTTGATGAAAAGTTTACGGTGATTAGCTGGGATATGAATCTGGCACTAGGGGCTGGTAACTTTATAGGCGGCTTTGGTGGCTTTGGTTATGGCGGAGGAAATGCACTAAAAGAAAGGTTTATGCGCAGCGACTTTAGGACTGACATTTCACAAGCTCGTGAAGAACTGCTTAGCTTATGGGTCGATAATAATAATGCTCTTAGAACAATGGATCGATTGGTAGATGTAATTCCACTATCGGATACCTTGACTGAGGAACAATTCTTGAGAGATATCGCTCAAACACGCAGAACCGTTCAATTTCTTCGTTGAGCTTATCTTTCAATTTAAAAGAGGAGTAAAAATTTGACAACCTGGATTGATGGTACGGTAGTTGAAAATATTCATTGGCATGAGAATTTATTTTCTCTAAAAATTGAAGCACCTGTTCCACAATTTTCTGCTGGCCAATTTATGAGTTTGGCTTTAGATATCGATAACGAGAGAGTTGCTAGACCTTATTCGCTTTTAAGTTCGCCGGGCCAAAACCCTTTGGAGTTTTTTTTCTATGTTGCCTCTGATGGTGTGCTCTCTAATGCCTTAGTTAAATTAGAGAGCGGCGACAAAGTTTTGCTTAAAGATAAAGCTCAAGGTTTTTTTATCTTAGATGAAATCCCAAGTGCTCGAGATTTATGGATGCTTGGTACAGGTACGGGGATTGCTCCATATTTTTCCATACTTGGAAGTGAAGAAGTTTGGCAAAAATATGAAAATGTTGTCTTGGTTGAAGGTGTGCGCTCAAGTAAGGATTTACCTTATCAGGATTTAATTGAAAAATTTTCACAAGAGCACCCTGATAACTTTACCTTTCAAGCTTTTGTAAGCCGAGAAGATTATCCAAATGCAATAAGAGGCAGGATACCTGCTAGTTTAGCCGACGGCAGCCTTGAAGAAAAAGTTGGTTTAACACTTAACCCATCAGACTCACAAGTTATGTTATGTGGAAATCCCGACATGGTTAAAGATTGTGTTGAAATGCTCAAAAATAGGGGCTTTGAAAAAAACCTGAGACGAAAACCAGGCCAACTAACGACAGAAAATTATTGGTAGGTCGATCATAAACTCACAATAACGGCTACGCTAAAACTGCGACACTTTTAATTTGAGCAAAAACTGTTTTGCCTTTTTCAAGTTTTAAATTATCAGCCGATTTCATAGTAATTCTGGCTAATATTGGTAACTTATTAATTTTCAGTCGAACAGTAAGCTGAGCCTTATTTTCTTCAAAAAGCTCATCAATAACTGCAGGGAAAATGTTCAGAATGCTCGTGTCATTTTGCTCTTCTAGCGTGATGCTAATGTCTTGAGCGACTAAACGTAACCTTAGTTTCTTTTCTGTTGGTAATTTCTTACCAGGCACGATAAAGGTACCAACTTCAGAAGATAAATAATTTAACTGGAAATTTTCATCAAATTTATCTGCATATGCAAAAATCAATGATTCAGCTTGTCGACGATGTGCTAAAGATAAATCTGTGCGGGTAAGTAATTCGCTGATTGGGCCAGAAGCTTTAACAACAGCATCTTCTATAAAAATTAGTTGGTCAGCTAATCTGCCAATTTCCTCATTGGAATGGCTGACATATAGAATAGGGATGTTCATCTCTTTATTAACCGTCTCAATGTAAGGTAATAACTCCTCTTTGCGTGCTTGGTCAAGTGAAGATAATGGTTCATCCATTAACAATAGCTTTGGGTTAGCGGCTAATGCTCTGGCAATAGCAACTCGTTGACGTTCACCGCCTGAAAGAAATGCTGGTTTTTTATCAAGTAAAGATTGAATACCTAATAAATTGATTACTTGTTCTACAGAAATTTTTCTTGAGTCAATAGGAGTTCTTTTATAGCCATATCCAATATTGTCTTTGACAGAAAGGTGGTCAAATAGGCTGGCCTCCTGAAAAACATAACCAATAGAGCGTTGATGGGGGGGGAGAAAAATATTTTCATCTTGCCAGATTTCATCACCCACCTGTAGTTTCGAATTTGCATGTGATTCAAGTCCGGCAATTGCTCTTAATAATGATGTTTTACCGCAACCGGACACTCCGAATATTGAAGTTATACCTTCAGCAGAAATATCAAAATTAAAGCTCAGCAATTCAGAGCGAGCTATCTGGAACTGTGCTGTAAGCTTCATAGCCTAACAACCTTAAATCGGCCATTGATAGAATAAACAGCTATTAACATCAAGAATGATAAGAGAACTAGGCTGGCTGATAATAAATGGGCATTTGCATATTCTAGGGCTTCGACATGCTCATATATTGCAATTGACAGCACCTTGGTTTCACCTGGGATATTTCCGCCAATCATTAAAACCACGCCGAACTCTCCTAGGGTATGAGCAAAGCCTAGGACGATAGCGGTCAAGAAGCCTTGACGGGCTAATGGTAAGGCTACGGAAATAAAACGATCAAACGGAGAAGCGCCTAGGGTTGCTGCAGCTTCCATAGGCCTCTTACCGATATTGTTGAAAGCATCTTGTAAGGGTTGAACGACGAATGGTATGGAGTAAAAAACTGAGCCGATTACCAGTCCAGTAAAACTAAAGGCTAAAGGTTCTGCGCCGATTGATTGCATAAGGTAACCAAGCGGTCCATTGTTGCCGAGCAATAATAATAAATAAAAACCTAAGACTGTTGGAGGTAGCACCAGCGGTAAAGCAACAAGCGCTTCCAGAATAAATTTATAACGCCAACGACTACGTGCCAGATACCAAGCTAAAGGAGTGCCTAAAATTAATAAAATTAAAGTGGTAATAAAAGCGAGTTGTAGTGTTAAAAAGAATGCTGTTAAATCTGCTGATGTAAACATTAGGAATAGTTTGTTTCAGATGCTTTCCGAGAATGAGTAAATGAATGGTAAGTGTGCTTGTGGCACTGTGTCCAGTTATATGGACGCTTCTGCAGGTTTAATTTAGCTACAGTTTTTTAATTCCTGTATTATTGCGCTTAATTAATATCCCTAGATCTGTTAAGAAGAAATTTAGTAAACCTAGAGCCTAAACGAATGCCTGAGCCTACAACAGAATTAATTGATAAACATGGCCGTCATATTGACTATGTGCGTCTTTCACTGACAGATCGGTGTGATTTTCGTTGTGTTTATTGTATGTCAGAAGAAATGACCTTTTTGCCACGTAAGCAAATATTGAGCTTGGAAGAAATATACAAAGTCGCGTCGGCATTCACTGAATTAGGTGTTAATAAAATCCGTTTAACAGGTGGGGAACCCCTGGTTAGAAACAATGTAATGTCTTTGATAGAAAATATTGGTCGCTTACCAGGTTTAGATGAGCTGCTACTAACTACTAATGGCTCACAATTAGAAAAAATGGCGGGTCCTTTGCGCGACGCTGGTGTTAATCGTATTAACATTAGCCTTGATAGTTTAAATGCTGAAAAGTTTAAGGCAATGACTCGAACGGGCAAGCTGGAGCAAGTCTTAAAAGGAGTTGAAACTGCTGTTGCTGCTGGCTTTGACAGTATTCGTCTAAATTGTGTGGTGTTACGTGGGGTCAATGATCATGAAATTGTTGATCTGCTCGAATATGCCATAGGCTTAGGGATAAACATTGCATATATCGAAGAAATGCCATTAGGAAATATCAGTGACCATGAAAGAGTGGATACTGTGTTTTCTAACGAAGATGTTAAGGAAAAAATTCTAGAGCATTATGCTATTAGCCCTATAGATCTGAATACAGCAGGCCCTTCTCGCTACTATGAAATTGAAGGTCATCAAAGCAAAGTAGGTTTTATTTCTCCTGTCAGTCATAATTTCTGTGAAAGCTGTAATAGGGTAAGAGTGACAGTGGAAGGGCGTTTACTACTATGTTTGGGTAATGAGTACTCGACTGATCTAAGGCAATTACTTAGAGAACAGCCGGAAAATACTACATTATTAAAGCAGACTATTGTTGAAGCTATGGATATCAAGCCACTGCGTCATTATTTTTATGATGAAGAGCAGCCTCAGATAGTTAGATTTATGAATATGACAGGGGGTTAGTGAGTGGCAAATAATAAAGCCCAAGTGTCTTTCGTCGCTTTGAACATTGCTGTTGTGACGGTGTCAGATACGCGTACTGAAGAGAATGACACTTCTGGAGGCTATCTACAAAAAGAGCTTGTCAAAGCCGGGCACCGCTTGATGGAAAAGCATATATGCAAAGATGATGTTTATCGTCTACGCGCATTAATTGCAAACTTAATTGCAGATTCCAGTATTCAAGCAATATTAGTTACCGGAGGGACAGGTTTTACTCGGCGCGATAACACTGTAGTTGCATTAAAACCTTTACTGGATTCCAGTATTGATGGTTTTGGTGAATTGTTTAGAGCCTTGTCTTATCAAGAAATTGGTTCTTCGACGGTACAATCCAGAGCTTTTGCTGGCCTCAGTAATGACACCGCCATTTTTTGTATGCCAGGATCAACCGGAGCATGCAAAACAGCATGGGAAGGTATAATTGCTGAGCAACTTAATAGCTTACATAAACCATGTAATTTTGTTGGTAGGCTTACTGATGGTTAAATTACAGGCAAAAAAAAGCGCAGCCTGAAAAAAGAAGGGATGATTCAGTAGGCTGCGCGAATAATGATTTATTTAAAATAACTGCTGAAATAGCAAAAGGGGGAAGCTCTTTCAGCTTAGTCTAAATCTGGTTTGGGCTATCAAGCAAATGATGCCCACAAAGTTAATACTGGAATGACCAAAATAGCTAAGGTGCTTAACGCTGATTTGATGTATTCCACTATTGTTTCTGTACTTTCTGCATTTTCTGTATTCATTACTACTTTATTCATCACGGTGCTCCTTATAAGAATGTGGGATGATTTAATACGCCTCTTTTAAAAACGTGGGGGCATAGTAACACATGTTTCGGAATAAAGGTAACACTTGCTGCTAATAATTCACAATTAAAGCATATTTGTTACTTATTGTTGCTAATTGTGCAAGTGGAGGACCTTCCTTCGATCCTTTTAATTATGCATAATCAGCGTAAATAATGTGATATGAGAAGAAAAAAGTAACACTAAGAGTAACATATATACAAAATTGGTCATAAAATGCGCATAAATTCACTAATTTCCATGTGGAAGTGTTACCTAATTAAGATATTATAAATTTGAGTTAATGATAAACACTTGCACAATGTGCTTAGCATTTCATAATTAACTGAAGGTCCCTACGGGAGTAATCAATGCTAAAAGTCAGTGAAAGTTTGAAGGGAAAAGTGATTGCGGTACCTGAAAATAGACAGCTCTCATTGTTAAGTAACATGCTGAGTAAACGCGGAGCAGAAGTTATTTCAGTGCCAATGGTTTCCATTCATGATGCGCCTAATTCAAAGCCTATACTAGACTGGCTTGAGGCTTTCATTAATGAGCCTCCGGATATCTTAATTTTATTAACAGGCGAAGGTCTTCGGCGCCTAATTAGCCTGGCAGAAAAAAATGCTTTAAAAACCGCCTTTATTGATGCTTTAGCTACAGTTGATACCTTGTGCCGTGGGCCTAAACCTAACCAGGCTTTACGAGAAATCGGGCTTGATAGAAAGTTTGATGCTGAAACACCAACGACAGAAGGCGTGATTGCCAGATTAGATAAATTGGAAATTTTAGGCAAAGGTATTGCTGTGCAGCTGTATGGCGAAGAGCCTAATGTAAAATTAATTTCTTATTTGGAAAAACGCGGTGCTAAGCTGAGCTCAGTAGCGCCTTATGTTTACGCGAATAAACTGGATGATGAAAAAATTATTGAGCTGATCCATGCAATGCGCAAAGGGCACGTTGATGTCATCGCATTTACTTCTCAACCTCAGATCACGCGTTTATTTAAAGTAGCCAAACAGTATCAACTTGAAGCAGAATTGAGGGCCGGCTTGGACCTTTGTAATGTTGCAGCTGTAGGTCCTTTAGTTAAAGATGTCTTAAATAATAAAGGCATCACAGTTGAAATAATGCCAGAGCGAACTTTTTTTATGAAGCCTATGGTTACTGCAATTGTGAAGTTCTTGAACTCTTAGGCCTGAATAGCATTATAATAAGCAAGCTCTATTAAATTTAGAAGATCATTCGGGAAGTTATTAATGAAATTAGTCAAAACCTTAGCAATCATAATATTCAGTGGCATTTTAGCCTTTAATCTACAACTGCAGGCGCAAGCGCAGGAAAAAGACCCTGCTGAACTATACGCAGTGATAGAAACTGATCGTGGAACTCTGGAATTTCTGCTCTATAAGTCTGTCGCACCAATTACTGTGGCTAATTTCGTTAATTTGGCCACTCGCGGATACTATGATGGTTTAAGCTTTCATCGTGTGATTGACGATTTTATGGCTCAGGGTGGCGACCCATTTGGTGATGGTAGTGGTGGTCCAGGTTATAACTTTGAGGATGAAATTCGTATGCGACATAACCAGGATGGTATTTTGTCTATGGCGAATTCAGGGCCTAATACTAATGGTAGTCAGTTTTTCATTACCCATGTTGCTACGCCACATTTAAATGGCTTACATACAGTCTTCGGTAAAATTCATAGTGGTCGAGAACTTATTAGGAGTCTTAGGGTTGGTGACACAATTAATTCAATAACAATTGAAGGCAATGTCAGGGCATTTTTGGAAAGCCGGTCTGATAGGGTTTATCAATGGAATGTAGTGCTCGATGAGCGCTTCCCTAACCTAAAAGAAGCGCTGATTGACTAGAGACTAGACTTAAACTAAAGACTGAGCTTAAGGGTTAGGCAGGCGGCGGCTCGGTTGCCTTTTTATCTTCTTTGTCATCATCCTCCTGCATGTAAGGCAATAAGTAGAAAGTTTGCCCAATTACAAAGAGAAAAATTAACCCCATACTGCCGAAAACTTTAAAATCTACCCAATACTCGTGGAAAGTAAAAGCCACAAAGAGGTTAATCGATCCCAAGAACACGAAAAAGTATGCCCAGGCAAAATTTAAGCGCCTCCAGGCATGGTCAGGCATTTCAACAGCATGTTCCAGCATTAGCTGGGTGGCATTTTTCTTGGTAAAGAAATGGCTGCCAAGAAAGATTGCGGCGAAAATCCAATTCACCACTGGAGCTTTCCACTTTAATATTGCCTCTTCGCGAAAAATAATCGTGAATGAGCAAAAGATTAAAACGGCAACAAGGGTTATAAGCTGAGTGCGTTCCAATTTTTTGTGTACAAGGAAAAGCGCACCATAAACCAGAATAGAACTGGCAACCAGAACTTCAGTAGCACTGAAAATTCCACCTAGGTTGTAAGTGAATGAACCAAGCTGCACGCTACGTTCTTCTAATTTGTAAACGACAAAAAAGAAGATAAGAGGAATATAGTCAATTAGTTGTTTCATATCTGCATTCTAGAGGATATCGCTAAAAGTCGCTATCTCAAGCACAAGCTATGATAATCTTGCCAACTTTTAAGATAATAAAAAAATAATAAAAAAGGTAATTAAGTAGTTTAGTAATGTCGCAAATTTTAAATATACATGCAGAAAATCCGCAATTAAGGCTTATAAAACAAGCTGTTGAAATAATCAAAGCCGCTGGCATCATGATTTATCCGACAGATTCAGCCTATGCACTAGGCTGTAGAATTGGCAATAAAGCTGCTTTACAGCAAATATCCAGAATTCGACAATTAGACTCAAAGCATAATTTCACCTTGGTTTGCCGCGACCTTTCTGAATTTGCGGTATACGCAAGGGTTGATAACAGTGCGTATCGTTTACTTAAAGCTTATACCCCTGGGGCTTATACTTTTATTTTACGTGCGACTTCAGAGGTCCCTCGTTTATTGATGCATCCAAAACGTAAAACCATTGGTATTCGTATACCTGACCATCCCGTGGTTGAAGCTTTATTGAGTGAATTGAATGAACCAATACTAAGCAGTACCTTAATAATGCCTGGTGCGCAGAACCCACCTTACGAAATCAACGATATTAAGGATGATCTTGGGCATGCTGTAGATTTGATTATCGATTCTGGGTTTTGTGGTCTTGAAGCGACTACGGTGGTTGATTTGGTTGATGGAAGCCCGCGTTTATTGCGAGCAGGTAAGGCTGATGCAACACCCTTTCAAAATTAAAGCTTTTGACTTCGCTAAAAAGTCAGTAAATTTATATACAAAAATCCTTTTCATCCAGTGATAAAGCTGCCACGCAAACATAAAAACTAGTTATAATAAAAACAACTAGTAGTTGGGGAACAAGATTGAGCTCAGTAGATTCGCAGCAGCGAGTATTATCAGGAATGCGTCCAACAGGACGTCTTCATTTAGGCCACTATCACGGCGTTATTAAAAACTGGATAAAGTTGCAGCATGAATATGAATGCTTCTTTTTCGTTGCTGATTGGCATGCCTTAACCACAGATTATGATACTCCACAAACAATAGAAGCCCATGTATGGGATATGGTAATAGACTGGCTTGCGGCAGGCGTTAGCCCGAATGCAGCTACGTTATTTATTCAGTCTAGAGTGCCTGAACACGCAGAGTTACATTTGCTGCTATCCATGATGACCCCTTTGGGTTGGCTGGAAAGAGTGCCAAGTTATAAGGATATGCAGGAAAACTTAAGAGAAAAGGATCTCGATACTTACGGCTTTTTAGGTTATCCCTTGCTACAAAGTGCCGATATTTTAATTTATCGCGCTGGCTCGGTGCCGGTTGGAGCTGATCAAGTTGCGCATGTGGAATTAACGCGCGAAGTAGCTCGTCGATTTAATCATCTTTATGGGCGTGAACCAGACTTTGTCGAGTTAGCCGAACAGGCTGTAAAAAAAATGGGAAAGAAAGGCGCTAAACTCTATAGTGCTTTGCGTAAAAGCTATCAAGAAGAAGGAGACCAGGAAGCTTTACTTAAAGCTCAGGCCTTATTAAAAGAACAGCAAAATATTACTCTGGGTGATCGTGAGCGCTTGTTTGGATATATAGAGGGTTCTGGCAAGATGATTTTACCTGAGCCACAAGCCTTATTAACTGAAGCAGCAAAAATGCCTGGTCTTGATGGCCGGAAAATGTCCAAGTCTTATAACAACATCATAAGTCTCCGAGAAGACGATGATGACATCATGAAAAAATTAAAAACCATGCCAACTGATCCGGCTAGGGTACGTTTAACAGACCCTGGCGATCCCGATAAATGCCCAGTGTGGCAGTTTCATGAAGTTTACTCAGATGAGTCTACTCGAAATTGGGTACAGCAAGGTTGTCGTAGTGCTGGGATAGGATGTTTGGAGTGTAAGAAGCCAATTATTGATGCTGTAGTTGAAGAACTCAGGCCGATAAAAGAAAAAGCCCAACAATTTGAAGAGAATCCTTCCTCAGTAAGAGCAATTATTGCTGAAGGGACGGAAAAAGCACGTGATGTTGCCAAGGAAACATTGGATGATGTTCGCCAAGCGATGGGACTAAATTACCGGTAAAAAGCCATGAGTGAAGAAGCCGAAACATCATTAGATCGCCAGCAAAATCGCATTAGTCTTCTCAATGAAGCGAGACAACAGCATGAGGGTGAACAAGGCGAAATGCCTTTTGCTTTTGTTGCCGGCCAAGCATTCACTGATTTGCCAAAAGATTTATATATCCCACCTGATGCTCTTGAAATTTTTCTTGAAGCCTTTGAAGGCCCTCTCGACTTGCTGCTTTATCTGATTAGGCGACAGAATATTGATATTTTGAATATAAATATTGCTGATATCACTGAGCAGTACATTGCTTATGTTGAATTAATGGATGCTGCGCAATTTGAATTAGCCGCTGAATACCTTGTTATGGCAGCCATGTTGGCAGAAATTAAATCAAGATTTTTGCTGCCGAGAATGGAAGATGATGAGGAAGACGAAGAGGATCCTAGAGCACAACTTATCAGGCGTTTGCAAGAATATGAGCGTTATCGGGATGCAGCAGAGCAAATTGATGAAATGCCTAGAATCTACCGAGATTTTCATTTGGCATCCGCAGAGATGCCTATATTGGAAAAAGAAATTCCGCTGCCGGATATTGATTTGCAGGAAATTTTAATGGCCTTTGCCGATGTTCTCAGACGTACTGACCTAAAAGAAAGTCATCATATACAGCGCCAGGCTCTATCTACTCGTGAAAAAATGTCACAAATATTATTACGCATTTCAGACAAACAATTTACACCATTAACCTCCTTGGTTTTAAAGGATGAAGGTAAGTTAGGAATAGTGGTGACTTTTTTGGCGGTGATGGAATTAATTAAAGAATCGCTTGTAGAGTTAGTTCAAAGTGAGCCTTTTGCTCCAATTCATATCAAGGCAATAAGTACATGAATGACCTAGAAAAAATCAGACAAATTATCGAAGGCCTTTTGCTTACGGCAGGTAAGCCTTTAACGCTTGATAAAATTGCAGAAATCTTTACCAAGGAAGAATTGCCTGAGCGCGAGGTATTGAAAACAGCTCTAGACGAGATTGAAAAGAGTTGTGAAGGGCGAGGCTTTGAACTCAAGAAAGTAGCTTCCGGTTATCGTCTTCAAGTACGCCAAGAGCTCAGTGATTGGATTGGTCGTTTGTGGGAAGAAAAACCACAACGTTATTCAAGAGCCTTATTAGAAACTTTGGCAATTATTGCCTACCGGCAACCAATCACGCGTGGTGACATAGAAAAAATTCGCGGTGTTGCAGTAAGTTCCAGTATTGTCCGTACCTTATTGGAAAGAGATTGGGTTAGGGTTGTTGGGCATCGTGATGTCCCTGGACGCCCAGCAATGTATGCATCTACCCGTGGCTTTCTAGATTATTTCAATTTGCAAAACCTGAATGAGTTGCCGGCTTTAACAGACATTCGAGATATGGAAGGGCTGAATCAGGAACTAACGCTTGAAGAAGAAAAACCAGAAGGCAAGGTGCTTGAATTCCCAAGCGTAGTGGAAGACGATGATGAAGTAATTGTAGCGGATGAAGAAGAACTTGCTGCGGCAGCAATTGGCACACGATCAATTGATGAAATTCTTGGAATAAAACAAGAAGCTGAAGATGATCAGGACGAGCTGTTTGAGGAATCTGAAGGCTCGGCGGAAGTGTCCGAGCAATCTGAAAACAATGGCAGTGAAACTGAAGAGCAATCTACGCAAGCTGAATTAGCAGAAAATATAGACGATCAAGATGATGAAGATGAATCATTAGGCTGATTAGTCGCCAAATAATTAATTTCGTGAGAAATCAAGATGGATATAGTATTAGACGAAAAGTTACAAAAAGTGCTCGCTCGAGCGGGCTTCGGTTCTCGTCGTGAAATGGAGCATTGGATCAAGGCAGGCCGAGTTAAAGTAAACGGCAAAATAGCCACTCTCGGTGACCGAGTCAGCAGTAAAGATAAAATTACTGTTGATGGTAAAAAACTTTCTGCGAATACTGCCAGGTCTGTCATTCAGACAGTTATTCTCTACAACAAACCCATTGGTGAAATTTGTTCACGGAATGATCCAGAAGGTCGCCCTTCGGTATTTGATAAATTACCACGATTGCAGCATGCTCGTTGGGTAGCGGTAGGGCGTTTAGATATAAATACCAGTGGGCTATTATTGTTTACGACTGATGGAGAATTAGCCAATAAATTAATGCACCCATCTATGCAAATTGAACGTGAATATGCTGTGAGGGTGAATGGAGAAGTCTCAAAGGAAATGATTCAAAGTATGCATAATGGGGTTTTATTAGAAGATGGCTTAGCTAAATTTACCGATATACAGTTTTTTTCCGGTGAGGGGGCTAACCAGTGGTATCACGTTGTTATCTTGGAAGGTCGGAATCGGGAAGTTAGACGTTTATGGGAATCTCAGGGTGTAAAAGTTAGTCGCTTAAAACGAGTCAGGTATGGGAATGTTTTTATTCCCAGCGTTATTAAAGTAGGGCAATTTAGAGAAATGCCTGCTAGTGAAGTTAAAGAGTTGTACTCATTGGCAGGGCTAAGTTACCGGCCATCTAAAAGCTATAAACAACAAAATAGCAAACAACATTCTGGCAAAAGTTTTTCCAGAAGTCGCCGATAGAAACGTTAAAAGAATAAATCAAAAACTTTGGGTCGCAGTTATGAAACTATATGGTAATTCACCTTCCCCTTACGTTCGTCATTGTCGAATTGCTTTAATCGAATGCGGTCTAGATTATGAGTTTATTCAGGCGGATGCGGCGCTTAGTGAAAAACTATCGCCCATGCAGAAAATTCCTTTTCTAGAATATTCTTTAGAGGGGCGTACAGAAATGCTGACAGATTCCAGTTCAATATTGCGCTATATTCGAGAAAAGGCTGGCCAAAAATTTCTACCAACAGTCGCTGAGTTGAATGATTTCTGTGCAGTTAATACCTTAATTGATGCGCAAGTGAATTTATTTTTACTAAAAAGAGAAGGGCTTACCCCAGAAAGCGTGAGTTATTTGAAGCGTCAAGAGAGCAGAATACAAACAGGTTTCCAAGAGTTTGAAGCCAGGCATTATTCAAAACAAGCACCTTGGACGGATGTTGAGCTTAGGTTGGCTTGTTTTCTTGATTGGGTCCGTTTTAGAAAACATTTTAGCCTTGAACCTTATCCTGTGCTAAGCAATTTTCTTGAAGGCTTGGATGAATATGAGCCCTTTTTAGAAACGACTATAGTAGATATTTAATAAATTTAAGCAACTCATTTAAAGAGTTATTGAGCATCAAATTGTTTGCCGTTTTCCTGTTCACTATCCTTACCCATCAGATATAAATATACCGGCATAATATCTTGCGCTTTCGCCAGCTTGTCCGGGTTTTCTGCAGGGAAAGCCTGACTACGCATCTTCGTGGCTGTAGCCCCAGGATTGATTGTATTCACTCTAATTTTTGAGGTGTTTTCTAATTCAAGAAACAAAACTCCGGCTAATGCTTCAGTAGCTGCTTTAGATACCGAGTAAGCGCCCCAATAGGCATAAGGTTTTCGGCCTGCGCTCGAAGAAGTGAATATGATTGAGGAATTGTGCGCCTCCTGCAATAAAGGTAGGCAGTATTTAGTTAGAGCGAACTGAGCATTTAGATTGGTTTGGATTACCTGGTTCCAGGTTGTTAAATTGTAACTTTGAATTGGAGTTAGCGTACCTAAGATAGACGCATTATTTAGTAGACCATCGAGCCTGCCAAATTCCTTATGAATACTGTTGACTAGTTCTTGATATCGTTCCTCATTAGCTTCAATAAAGTCAAAAGGTGTTATGGCTGCCTGAGGGTTCCCAGCTTGTTCAATCTCATCATAGACTTGCTCCAGCCTTTCAACATTTCGGCCCATTAGGATGACAGTGGCACCACATTCTGCATAAGCAAGTGCTGCGGCTTTGCCAATGCCTGAGCCAGCACCACTGACCAATACGATTTTATCTTTTAATAAATCTGCCGGGGCTTGGTAATCAAACATACTTTATCCCAATTTAAGTCAGTGTTCAGTCAAATAAAAAAGAAGCAATTTGTTGCGGAGAATCAACGATTAAATCCGGGTTCCAGTCTTGCAGTTGGATATGTTGTGGAAAGTAACCCCAGCTTACTGCAATGGTCGTAATCTTGGCATTTTTTCCAGCATCAATGTCACGTTTGTGATCGCCAACATAAATGCATTCTCCTGGACCACAATTCAATGTTTTACATGCTAATAATAAACTCTCAGGAGAGGGTTTTGCTTGGCTTACATGATCTGCGCAAACTACTAATGAGGCGCTTTGCATTGCTTGAAAATTCTTTAGCAAAGGCGTGGTGAAGCGTGATGGTTTGTTGGTGACTACTCCCCATTGAAAGTTTTCATTATTAATCCTCTGGATCAGCTCAGGTATACCCTCAAATAATTCTGCTTCGGTATCAATGATTTTGATGGCATATAAATCAAGCAGTTCTTGTAAATAAGTGTCAAAATTTTCATGAGACTCATCAATGCTAAAGCCTAGTTTTATCAATGCCCTGGCGCCATCTGAGACGGTTTCTTTAACCTTGGCATGAGTAATTTCATCTCTACCATATTGCTGTAGGAGTTGATTGAGTACCTGGGTGAAATCTTTGGCTGTATCTAGCAAGGTGCCATCGAGATCAAAAAGAACGTGTTTGCTCACAAATAGCCTACTTTTTATTTAGTTTTCTTTAAATACATTAAATAATTAACATCAACATTATGTGATAAACGATATTTCTTGGTTAGCGGGTTGTAGGTCATGCCGGTAAGAGTATCTAGATCTAGAGAGGCATCACGAGCAAATTGAGCCATTTCAGAAGGGCGTATAAACTTTTTATAGTCATGAGTGCCTTTAGGTAGCATCTGTAAAATATATTCAGCACCTAGAATGGCAAATAGATAAGATTTTGGATTCCGATTGATCGTTGAAACGAATAAGTGTCCATCGGGTTTAAGCAAAGTATGGCAGGCTTTTAAAATGGATGCAGGGTCTGGCACGTGCTCCAGCATTTCCAGGCATGTTACAACATTAAATTCACCTGCATGTTTTTCAGCAAATTTTTCTGCCGAAGATTGCTGGTAGTCTATTTCAAGTTGGCTTTCCAGCAAGTGGAGTTTAGCAACAGCTAATGGCGCTTCTCCCATATCAATGCCAGTTACCTGAGCACCTCTATGAGCCATTGCTTCAGCCAGAATGCCTCCGCCACAACCAATATCTAAGACCTTAAGTTGCGCAAGATTAATTTTTGAATCAATAAAGCCCATACGTAAGGGGTTGATATCATGCAGTGGTTTGAACTCACTATTTCGATCCCACCAGCGTGACGCTAAAGCTTCAAACTTAGCTATTTCACTGTAATCAATATTGGTATCTATCAGTTTAGTCAAGGAATGTTCCTTTTCGTCCTATCTGCGTTAGGCGTGTTTAAGCTGTTTGAATCTTTTCAGCCCAATGCTGCGCTTTATCTTTTAGAATTTCTTCATTTGTGTGTGTAAATTTGCCATCTTCAACATTTAGTTTGCCAGCAACCCAAACGTGACTAACTTGCGAGGCTTGTGCACTGTATATCAAAGTAGATACAGGATCATATACGGGGATAGTGTTGACATGGTTTAGATTGACGGCAGTTATATCAGCAAATTTTCCTGACTCCAGTGTTCCAATATGATCAATTAAACCTATTTGTTTGGCGCCATTCACCGTGGCCATGGCGAGGACATCCCAGGCAGATAAGGAGCTTGCATTACCGGAATTACCTTTGCCAATTAAGGCAGCTAGGCGCATTTCATTGAGCATATTGAGTTCGTTGTTGCTAGCGCAGCCATCAGTGCCGAGAGCAACATTAACTCCTGCGTCACTTAATTTCACAGAAGGGCAAAAGCCACTAGCAAGCTTTAAGTTAGAAGCAGGGCAATGCACAACAGAGACGCCACTATCTGCGATCAATTGTATTTCTTCATCATTTAGATGAGTCATATGCACGCATTGCAAATTCGGAATCATTAAGCCTAAATCGTGCAAGCGTGAGAGGGGTCTCTTGCCACTTTTAGCGATTTCTTCTTCAACTTCTTGCAAGGTTTCATGTACATGCATATGGATGTTTATATCTAACTCATTGGCTAGAGTAGCGATTTTCTGTAAGGGCTCATCAGAAACGGTGTAAGGAGCATGAGGCCCAAATCCTACATAAATATGTTCGTTGTTTTTGTAGTTGTCGTGCAACTCCATCGCCTTATGTATGTATTCTTCTGAGTTTTGTGCCCAGATAGTTGGGAAATCCAGCACCGGAGAAACAAGGTGCGCGCGAATATTGTGCTTAATTGCTGCCTTGGCAACATGGTCAGGAAAAAAGTACATGTCCGTGAAAGTAGTGGTGCCCGCAAGAAGCATTTCTGCGATGGCAAGTTCTGCGCCGTCACTAACGAATTCTTCACTAACCCATAGCCCTTCAGCCGGCCAGATTTTTTCTTCTAGCCAGGCTTTTAAGGTTAAATCATCCGCGAACCCTTTGAATAAACTCATGGCGGCATGACCATGAGAGTTAATTAAGCCGGGGATAACAACATGCTGATTTAGCTGGCAAGTATTATTGCTATGAAAATATTTTTCAGCTTCATTATTGGGGAGGATTTCGCGAATCAAATTTTGTTGAATTATCAGGCTATGATTTTCAAGAATTAAGCCCTTATCTGTCATGGGGATTAACCATTTCGCCTGAATGATTGAGTCGACTTCCTGGCGGCTTTCAGAGACTTGGTTAGATGACATAAAAAGGCTGACTGGTTGTTAATAATTACTGTTGGCGGCAGTATACCGATTATTGTCAAAAGTAGGTACTTTCATAACCTGCCTTAGCAAGCTTCTAATAAGCCTTATTATCAGTGCTTTTTTAGACCTTTTCATAGCCAATTTATAGTCATGTTTTAGGTCAGTTTTCACTGTCAGTATTGGGCCTAAATGTGCTAGAATTTGGTGCATTAAATTAGTCATTTTTTAATCAGCTAACAGTCTATAAAAAGAACAGTGCTGGCGGGTTAAATCAAGGGACAAAAAGTATTATATGTCAGATATTATTGATCAAAATGAAGATCAGAACGGCGGTCAGATACAGTCAGTTACCATAGAAAGTGAAATGCGCCAGTCCTATCTGGATTACGCCATGAGCGTGATTGTAGGTAGGGCGCTCCCAGATGTTAGGGATGGCCTCAAACCAGTGCACAGACGCGTGTTGTTTGCTATGAATGTGCTTTCAAATGATTACAACAAACCTTATAAAAAATCTGCCCGTGTGGTCGGTGATGTTATTGGTAAGTATCACCCCCACGGTGATTCTGCTGTATACGAAACTATAGTGCGTATGGCGCAGGATTTTTCCTTGCGCTATCCCCTGGTAGACGGCCAGGGTAATTTTGGTTCGATAGATGGCGATTCTGCTGCAGCCATGCGATATACCGAAATTCGCATGAAGAGGATTGCCCATGATTTATTGGCCGATTTAGATAAAGAGACCGTAGATTTTTCTGAAAATTATGATGGTACTGAAGAAATTCCTGATGTTCTGCCGACACGTGTTCCTAATCTTTTAATTAATGGCTCATCTGGTATTGCGGTTGGTATGGCAACCAATATTCCTCCACATAATCTCAGAGAAGTAATCAGTGCGACTTTTGCTTTAATGGATAACGAAGAAATTGAAATTGATGAATTAATGCAGCATATACAAGGTCCCGATTTTCCTACGGCAGCAATAATTAATGGACGTGCGGGTATTGTTCAAGCCTACCGTACAGGACGTGGGAAAATTTATATGCGCTCACGTGCAGTTGTAGAAGAAAATGAAAAAACGGGCAGACAAACTATTATCGTTAGTGAGATTCCTTATCAGTTAAATAAAGCGCGATTAATTGAGCGCATCGCTGAGCTTGTTAAAGAAAAGAAACTTGAAGGCATTAGTGAGCTTAGAGATGAGTCTGATAAAGACGGTTTACGCATCGTTATCGAACTGCGTAAAGGTGAGGTTGGAGATGTTGTGCTCAACAATCTTTATGCACAGACCCAAATGCAAATGGTGTTTGGCATAAATATGGTTGCTCTGGTTGATGGCCAACCAAAAATATTAAATTTAAAAGAGATCCTAGACGCGTTTATTCAGCATAGGCGTGAAGTAGTCACTCGTCGTACAGTTTATTTACTCCGTAAAGCTAGAGAAAAAGGACATATATTGGAAGGTTTGGCAGTTGCTTTAGCCAACATTGATGCGGTCATTGAGTTAATCAAAACTTCCCCGAGTTCTGCAGAAGCCAGAGTAAAACTATTGGAACGCGCCTGGAATTCAGAAGGTGTATTAGCGATGCTGGGCTCTGATCCAAATGCTTGTCGCCCGCATGATTTACCTGAGCAATATGGCTTAAAAGATAAAGAATATTTCCTTTCGCCTGATCAAGCTCAAGCCATACTGGAATTACGTTTACACAGACTGACAGGCCTTGAGCAAGAGAAGTTGATTAATGACTACAAGGAGTTGTTAAAGCAGATATCTGAGTACATGGAAATATTGGCGAATAATAGTCGTTTGATGGAAGTTATTCGAACTGAGTTAGAAGAGATAAATGAAAGTTATGGTGATGAACGTAAAACTGAAATTCAGGATTCTCAATTAGACCTGACTGTCGAAGATTTGATCACTGAGGAAGATAGAGTGGTGACTATTTCTCAGACAGGCTATGCCAAAAGTCAGCCTTTATCAGATTATCAGGCGCAACGACGAGGTGGCCGAGGAAAAGCTGCAGCGACGGTTAAAGAAGAAGATTTTGTTGAGCATTTATTAGTGGCAAGTAGCCATGACACGCTGTTGTGCTTTACTACAACAGGTAAAGTGTTCTGGATAAAAGTCTTCCATATCCCCGTTGCCAGCAGAACCGCTCGAGGTAAACCTATTGTTAATATCTTGCCATTGGAAGAAGGTGAAAATATCACCAGTATGTTGCCAATTCGGGAATATGCGGAAGATGAATTTGTCTTTATGGCGACATCTAACGGCACTGTTAAAAAAGTGGCCTTGACCAATTTTGCTCGCCAGCGCAGTGTCGGTTTACGTGCGATTGAATTGGATGAAGGTGATACTTTGGTTAAAACCGCTATTACCAATGGTGAGAAAGATGTCTTGCTATATAGTAGTTCCGGTAGAGCAACTCGGTTTAATGAGACCACTATTCGTGCAATGGGCAGGACTGCACGAGGGGTTAGAGGCATTAGACTGGATGAAGCTTGTTATATGGTAGATATGATAATTCCTGAAGAGAATGGGCAAATACTTGCGGTTAGTGAAAATGGATATGGCAAACGAACTCCTGTCGAAGAGTTTCCTTGCAAAGGTCGTGGCGGCAAAGGCGTTATAGGCATGAAAACCGGCGAACGCAACGGAGCGATTGTGGGTGCTGTACAAGTGTTCGAAGGCGATGAAATCATGTTGATCAGCGATAAAGGGACTCTTGTTCGGACTCGAACTGAGGAAATTTCTTCCCAAGGCAGGAATACTCAGGGCGTGCGTCTGATCAAATTAAAAGAAGGCGAAAATCTGGTTGGTTTAGAGCGTATAGAAGAGCCAGAAGAAGAGCCCGTATATGAAGATGAGCCGGATGAAGATTTTAGTAAAAATACAACTAAGGTCACGAGTCAAGAATCAACTGAGAATGTGATGGATTCATCAGTAAGCAATGCTGGAGATAGTGCTGGAGACAGTGCTGGAGAAGATTCCAGCAAAGACTCTGCTGATGATAATGAAGAAAATCCACCAGTAGACGATGAATGATATCAAGACTGACCTACCTGTTGCATACTTAGGTCCCGAAGGTACATATTCTCATAGCGCTCTTCTTAGATATTTTGGGTCAGAACAAGCCGGTCTTCCTCTAGCAACTATAGAAGATACCTTCACTAGTGTTGAGGTTGGAGACTGTGATTACGCAATAGTTCCCGTAGAAAATTCATCTGAAGGTTCAGTTACAGCCACTCTCGATTGTTTCAATAAGAGCTCTCTTATTATTTGTGGTGAGATTTCATTGCGCATAAAGCATGTGTTACTGGGGAACTCTAAATCAAACAAAGAGAGCATTAAAAAAATTGTTTCTCATCAGCAGTCTTTAGGGCAATGCCGGCAATGGCTAGATCAACATTTCCCAGGAGTAGAAAGAGTGCCTGTAAGCAGCAATGCCGAAGCTGCCCTCATGGCCTCTCATGATTCATCTGTTGCTGCTATAGCCAGCAAATCTGCAGCCAAAATATATCAACTTTCGATGCTGGCAAAAGATATAGAAGATGCCCCTGATAATACGACCCGCTTCCTGGTTGTCAGCAAAAAATATCAGGCTCAAGCTAGCGCAGATGATAAAACTTCACTGATCGTAACGGTCTATAATGAGCCAGGCGCTTTATTGGAAGTGTTGGAGCCTTTAAAGCAATTTTCAGTGAATATGAGCAAATTAGAATCCAGGCCTTCTGGAAAAGAAGCTTGGTCCTATAGTTTCTATATTGATGTGGATGGGCATCAACAAAGTTCAAATGTTGCCTCTGCTTTAGCGGCGCTAAAGCAGCCCAACATTGACGTCAAAATTTTAGGTTCTTACCCGGTTTCGGGTTTGGTGCACAGCGAGCAAAGAAGAGTTTTAAGAGAACCTTCTCTGTTAAATAAAAAAATAGTGATTATTGGTCTTGGATTAATTGGCGGATCTGTTGCCAGAGCATTAGCAGATAGAGGCTTAACAGATCAGATATGGGCAGTAGGAAGAGATCTGGAAACTTTACAGCAAGCAAAAAATAAGGGCGTTATTGTCGACTTTGTCACTGAACTTGAATCAACCTGCTCAGATGCAGACTTAATACTCATAGCGGTACCTGGTTTAAGCGTTGCACCAGTTATGCAGGGCTTGGCAAAGCTGGTTAAAGATGATTGTGTCATTACAGATGTTTCTAGTGTTAAACAATCGACTGTCGATGCAGCAATACAGGCATTTGGACAACTACCGTCAAATCTAGTGCCCGGACATCCTATAGCAGGTTCTGAGAAAAGCGGTTTTAAAGCTGCAAGCCCTGATTTATTCGAACGCAAAAAAGTTATTTTGACCCCGCTACCTGAAACTAAGCAAACAGCTGTCAAACTGGTTAAGAGTTTATGGATAGAACTTGGTGCAGAGGTTATAGAAATGTCTATTCAACAACATGATGCAGTCTTGGCGGCTACTAGCCATCTGCCACATCTACTTGCATTTACTTTGGTTGATTCTCTTTCTCAGCAGGGTAGTAGTGATGAAATTTTTCGTTATGCTGCTGGAGGTTTTAGAGATTTCACTCGCATTGCGGCGAGCGACCCTGACATGTGGAGAGATATTTTTCTGAGTAATGCTGGCGCTATTTGCTCAATTCTTGAAACGTTTGAATCTGATTTGGCAGAATTTAAGCAGGCGATAGAAGCTAGTGACGGTGAGCAAATCAAGAAAGTGTTACAACGAGTTAAACAATCCAGAGATAAATTCCCTTTTAATTAATCATGAGTCTTAAACAAACATTTCAGGTGGCGCCAAAGGGCACACTACAAGGCAACATACGTGTCCCTGGGGATAAATCTATTTCTCATCGCTCCATCATCATGGGTGCCATTGCAGAGGGTACAACACATATTGAAGGTTTTCTTGAAGGCGAAGATAGTTTTGCTACTCTTAAGGCATTTAGGGCAATGGGGGTGAAAATTACTGAGCCACATAATGGCAGCCTAAGTATTCAGGGCGTTGGCATGTCTGGATTGCAAGAACCAACACAGCCACTTGATATGGGAAATTCAGGTACTGCTATGCGTTTGTTATGCGGTTTGTTAGCTGCTCAGAAATTCTCTTGTGTACTTGTGGGAGATGAGTCCCTGTCAAGCAGACCAATGAAACGAGTAAGTGAGCCCTTAAGAACGATGGGTGCGAAGATAGAGCTTGAAGATGGTGGCATGGCACCTATTAGAATTAGCCCGTCTCAGCTTACAGCGATAAATTATGATATGCCGGTTGCCAGTGCTCAGGTTAAATCTTGTCTGCTATTGGCTGCGCTTTATGTTGATGGGGTAAGTACGGTCACTGAACCCGCGGTTTGTCGTAATCACACTGAACTGATGTTGCAAGGCTTTGGTTACCCCCTAGAGATTGTAGGGAATAAAGTAACTATTAGAGGCGGGGCTAGCTTAAAAGCCTGTGATATTGATATTCCTGCTGATATAAGCTCAGCAGCATTTTTTCTAGTTGGAGCATGTATAGCACCTGGATCTGATCTAACGCTTAAGCATGTAGGGATTAATCCTACCCGGATCGGGGTTGTTAATATTTTACAGGCCATGGGAGCTAATATCGAATTATTAAAGCAACATGAAGTGGGCGGTGAAGCTGTTGCCGATATTAGAGTTCGTTATGCTCCTTTGCATGGTATTGATATTCCTGTCGACCAAGTACCTTTGGCTATTGATGAATTTCCCGCTTTGTTTATCGCTGCTGCTTGCGCTGAAGGTATAACCACGCTAAGTGGTGCAGAGGAATTAAGAGTTAAGGAAAGTGATCGAATTCAGGCTATGGCGGATGGTTTAGCTACACTTGGAGTTAAGCATGAGGTAAAGCCTGACGGAATAATTATTACAGGTTCTGCAATTGGAGGCGGAGTAATTGATAGCAAAGGTGACCACCGCATTGCTATGGCATTTTCAATAGCAGCATTAGCTGCAGATCGAGAAATTACGATATTGGATTGTGACAATGTGGCGACGTCTTTTCCTGGTTTTGCTGAACTTGCTCAAAGCTGCGGCATTGATTTGAGGGTAGGCACGTCATGACAGAGCATATAAAAAGCGATGTGTCAGTTATCACTATCGATGGTCCCAGTGGCACAGGCAAAGGGACTATTGCTCATATGCTTGCGCAAACCTTAAATTGGCATTTGCTGGACAGTGGCGCACTATATCGTTTAGTCGGAGTTGGAGCTGAGAAAAAAGGGATATTATTGAGTAATATCAAAGAATTAGTGTTGTTCTCTTTAGATATGGATGTGCACTTTTCCAGACTCTTTGAAGGTTCGATAGAGTTGAATGGGGAAGAAGTTTCAAATCTTATAAGACAGGAATCTAGTGGAGAATTAGCCTCTCTGGTAGCAGTTATCCCTGAAATTAGAGCAGCCCTTTCTGAAAGGCAATTAGCATTTCGACAGTTGCCTGGCTTGGTTGCAGATGGCCGTGATATGGGAACGGTTATTTTTCCCGATGCAACACAAAAATTCTTCCTTACTGCTTCACCCCAAGAACGGGGAGAAAGACGATATAAGCAGTTGATAAATAAGGGACTTAATGTTAATCTGCGCGCCCTTTTGCTGGATATAGCCGCTCGTGATGAGCGAGATTCGCAACGTGCTATTTCTCCGCTTGTTCCCGCTGAAGATGCTTTACTGATCGATACCACTGAATTAAGTATTGATCAGGTGTTTGAAAAAGTGCTGACTACTTCTCAACAAGTACTCAGTAAGCACTAAATTAAACAGGCAAGATAAGAAAAAATACAAAAAATAAAGTGTGCTGTATGTGCCAGTAAAAACTGCAGCAAACTCTACAATAACTGACCCATATTGGCTGGAATATGGTGTGATATGAGAACTTGCTTAAGCTAAGTTTTCGAAATATAGGTAAAAATATGAGCGAAAGTTTCGCAGCGTTATTTGAAGAAAGTTTAAAAGATATCCAAATGAAGTCGGGTTCCATTATTACTGGAACTATTATTGATATCGATTCAGACTGGGTAACAGTCCACGCAGGTCTGAAATCTGAAGGCGTTATTCCACGAGAAGAATTTTTAACTGATCAAGGTGAATTTACCCTACAGGTAGGAGATGAAGTCAAAGTTGCCTTAGACTCTGTAGAAGATGGATTCGGTGAGACTAAATTATCCAGAGAGAAGGCTAAACGTGCTGAGACTTGGATGGTGTTAGAAGATGCTATTGAAAAGAATGAAGCTGTTATTGGTGTAATTAACGGCAAGGTTAAAGGTGGTTTTACAGTAGATGTAAACACTATACGTGCATTCTTACCTGGTTCATTAGTTGATGTCCGTCCTGTACGTGACGTTGACCATCTTATGTTTAAAGAACTCGAATTTAAATTAATTAAACTGGATCAAAAACGCAATAACGTTGTAGTTTCACGCCGTGCAGTTCTAGAGTCTGTTAATAGTGAAGAACGTGATGAATTACTTTCAAATCTAGAAGAAGGCCAGTCTGTTAAAGGTGTAGTTAAAAACCTTACAGATTACGGTGCCTTTGTTGACCTTGGTGGTGTTGATGGCTTATTACATATCACTGATATGTCTTGGAAACGCATCAAGCACCCAAGTGAAATCGTTGAAGTTGGCGCCGAAATAGACGTTAAAATATTGAAGTTCGATCGAGAACGCAATCGTGTTTCTCTAGGGTTGAAGCAATTAGGTGAAGATCCTTGGGTGGAAATTAAAAATCGTTATCCTGAAAATACTAAAGTTAAAGCTGTTGTTACTAACCTGACAGATTATGGTTGTTTTGCTGAACTTGAAGAAGGTGTTGAAGGGCTAGTTCATGTTTCTGAAATGGATTGGACTAACAAAAACATACACCCTTCAAAATTGGTAAATCTTGGTGATGAAGTAGAAGTAATGATTTTAGATATTGACCAGGAACGTCGTCGTATTTCACTTGGCCTTAAACAATGTCAGAAAAATCCTTGGGATGCGTTTGGAGAAACCTTCAAAAAAGGCGACAGAATTTCTGGTAATATTAAATCTATTACTGATTTCGGAATATTTATTGGCCTAGACGGTGAAATTGATGGTTTGGTGCATTTATCGGATATTTCATGGGAAGAAGCAGGTGAACAGGCTGTTCGTGAATATACTAAAGGAGACAAGATTGATACTGTAATTCTTTCTATTGATCCTGAAAGAGAACGTATTTCTTTAGGTATTAAGCAACTTTCTGGAGATCCTTTCGCGGCCTATACTGAAGAGAATGACAAAGGCGCTATAGTCACTGGAACCATCACTTCAGTTGATACTAAAGAAGCTGTAGTAACTCTTGCTGAAGGTGTTGAAGCACTTTTGAAAGCTACTGATATTAGTCGTGATCGAGTTGAAGATGCTCGTACTGTGCTAAATGAAGGTGATGAAATTGAAGCTATGATCGTCAATTTGGATCGTAAAAATAGAACAATAGCTGTTTCTATAAAAGCGAAAGAAATTGGAGAAGAAAAGAATTCAGTTGCAGAACATAAAAAGCAAACTACTACTGCTGCCTCACCGGCTACAGTTGGAGATTTGATTAAAGCGCAAATGGATAAAGAATAGCGTCGATTACTAAAGGAAAGCTAATTATAACAGACTGTTAAGGTTGTAAAGTTATGACTAAATCGGAATTAATAGAACGTATAGCGGAAAAACAGAATCAATTATCATTAAAAGATATTGAGTTAACTGTTAAAGCTATTATTTCTTATATGTCGGAATCCCTTGCTGAGGGGGGGCGTATTGAAATTCGTGGTTTCGGTAGCTTTTCGCTACATTATCGTGCACCTCGCGTTGGCAGAAATCCTAAAACTGGAGAAGCAGTGGATTTGAAAGGTAAACATGTTCCACATTTTAAAGCTGGTAAGGAATTAAGAGATCGAGTCAATGACAGTTTGCAAAGAGAAAGTTCGTAATATCACAAATCTTTTTTGATGTTAATAAAACGGCGGGACCTCATGCGGGTACCGCCGTTTTTTTTAACCCTTTTTTTTATTGTAGTTCTATATAAAGTAACAAAATGTCCAAAATAGCTCGTTTTATAACTGGTTTGTTTTTTTTACTGGTGGTACTAGCCGGTTTCATATTCACTAGTAATAATAGTGTCTTGGTGCCGCTTTGGATCGGCATTGAATTATCTCCACAAAGTCTTGCTGTTTGGGTGCTTTTAGCTTTTGCTTGGGGCGGCGTTCTGGGTTTATTGTTAGGCTATGGTTTATTTCGTCATATAAAAGCTCAATTTAAAATTAATCAGTTAGAAGCACGTCTTAAAAAAGATCAAAGTAACAATATCAGTTTACCCATTGAAACCAAAAAAGGTTTTAACAAAAGAAAAGACAAGTAGGCTGGCTATGGAATTAGGGAATTTTTTTCTATCAGTATTAATACTGATAGCTGTGGGTTTAGCCTGGTATTCAGGCTATAGGACACGCATAAAATCTCATTATTCGCTGACTAAAAATGACCATAAAGATTATTTTATAGGTTTGAATTACCTATTAAATGACGAGCCTGATCAGTCTATCGATGCCTTTATTTCTTCACTAGAAATAAACTCAACTACTCTAGAAAGCCATCTTGCCTTAGGAGATTTGTTAAGACGCCGTGGTAAAGTCGATGGATCAATCGCGGTATATCAAAAATTATTGGCTATTTCTCAATTAGATAATAAAGAATTGAATCAAGTTAAGCTTGGTTTAGTAAAAAGTTATGTTGCCGCAGGATTATTTGATAGGGCAGAAAAACTGATTGATGAATTGAAAGTGGCTGATACAAAAATTCAAATTGCTGCATTAAAGATAGGTCTTACGGTATACCAACTTGAAAAAGAATGGCAAAAAGCGATTAAGGCAGCGAATCATTTGCTTAAATTATCTATGCCTAATGAGCGTCAAGAAATTCAGGCTAAAGCTTCTCATTTCTACTGTGAACTTGCAGAAAAAGAATTAGATTTACAGCATTACAATCAGGCTAAAGAGTATCTAAGTAAAGCTAGAAACATGGATAAAGCTAATGTAAGAACTAGCTTGATTTTGGGTAAACTTGAATTTGAACAAGCGAATTACAAACAGGCGATTAAAGCCTTGCTGAAAATATCAACTCAAAACCCGAGTTTTACGGCTGAGGCATTCGATTTAATTATTGCTTCGTATCAAGCTTTAAATAATCATAAAAAAATACAAAAATTTATAGAACATAGTCTAGAAGATCCACTATCAGCAGGGCTTTTATTGAAAGTTATTCAGTATATAAAAGGCAGTGAAGGTAGAGGGAAGGCTAAAGAAGTTTTGTTTCAACGGATTGAATCAAAGCCATCAATAGAGTTGCTAGGTCAGGCCATATTGCTTAATGATAATGCCGAGATTGATCCTAATGCTGAGAAGTTTCATGAGATACTAACAAACTATCTGGAAAGTAAAACTAAATACCAGTGTGGTAGCTGCGGATTTGAATTAAAAAGTTTACATTGGCAATGTCCCGGGTGTAATGAATGGGGTTTTATTAAGCCTATAGATCCATTTATTAAAGAAGTTGATGGGTAAATAATTTAAAATTACTGAAGCGCCAAAGATCGCAGTTTTAAAAATATTTAATGATAAATTTTTATAGGTAGTAGTTATGAATTATAACAAGCAAATAATAATTGCTCTGGATTTTTCGACAGAGAAGGCCTGTTTGGATTTTTTAAAAGATATTGATCCCGATCGTTGTCGCGTAAAAGTTGGCAAAGAATTATTTACTCGATGTGGCCCAGATTTAATAAGAAAAATTAGCGCGGAAGGCTATGAAATATTTTTAGATTTAAAATTTCATGATATTCCTAATACCGTTGCAGGCGCGTTAAAGGCCGCAGCAGATTTGGGAGTCTGGATGGTTAATGTACATGCTTCAGGTGGCAAAGCGATGTTGGATGCCTCTCGAGAAGCCCTAAATTTTAAAGAAGCACCTTTGTTAATTGCCGTAACAGTACTCACCAGTTTGGGTTCTGAAGATTTAACTGAAATAGGTGTAAGCCGTAATTCTCAACAACAAGTTCAATTATTGGCTGATTTATCAGTAAATTCTGGATTAGATGGAGTTGTTTGCTCTGCGCAAGAAACGGATTTTTTACGCTCACAATGCCCAATAGAATTTAAATTAGTTACTCCTGGCATTCGTCCTAAAGGTGATAGTGTCGACGACCAAAAAAGAGTTGTTACGCCTCGTTCAGCCCTAGAGCAGGGTAGTGATTTTTTAGTAATGGGGAGGCCGATCACTCAAACGAATAACCCTTCAGTAAAATTGGATAGCATAATCCAAGATATTGAATCTTAATTCTAAAATAAAAAAATGAAAATTATAAAAGCTCTGCTAGGCTTATATTGCAGTGCGTTGATGCACTCATTTTATATTTTAAAGATTAAGGGAAAAGCAAAGGAGATTGATATGAAAGGATGCATGAGTAAAATCAAGAAAGAAATTACAAGTAACTTCAAGTTATTCAAAGCTACTTGTTTTTTTATGTTGTTGTTAGGTTCATATAACGGCTTGGCGCAAACCCATTCTGAAAATCAAGATGATTTAAACGTTTTGCAAAGTGGGCCAACTGAACAAGTAAATATTAATTTAGCCGATGCAGAGACCATTGCTATGGTTTTAGATGGTGTAGGCTTAAATAGAGCTGAGGCTATTGTTGATTATCGGGAATCCAATGGTGATTTCAAAGCTATCGATGATCTGATCATGGTAAGCGGCATCGGAGAATTTACCGTTCGTAATAATGCAGATAAAATTCTTTTATTTAGCGAGTAGTCACAAAAAAAGCCGGATAACTGATTGCCACTAGCCAAGCAAAAGCGCCGCTAATCGGCTTTATCCGGCATTTCCTGTTATTTATGCTAAAGATTCTGTTTATTTACCTTTTAAATATGCAATAGATTTAATATAGGTTTATGGCGGGGGTATATCTGGGGTATAAAAGCACTTAAAGTATCTTAAGTACTATAAGGAATTTGGCTGCCCAAGTTGGACTCGAACCAACAACCAAGTGATTAACAGTCACCTACTCTACCA
>Ga0055584_100000196_pt1 | contig 57545 bp, 53 predicted proteins | sample OSDHelmetaG_FD_58716 | JGI IMG/M metagenome (GOLD analysis project Ga0055584, IMG submission 58716) | Pelagic marine sediment microbial communities from the LTER site Helgoland, North Sea, for post-phytoplankton bloom and carbon turnover... | ecosystem: Environmental > Aquatic > Marine >... | reverse complement strand
TCGCCCCTTCGGGGCTCAGGGACAAGCCACTGCGTGGCTTGCCCATTAACCAGGGCGTTATGTGTTTCGAAGCGTCAACATCTAAACAGGTCGGCCAAAAAATCAATTATGGATAGATTTTTGTGAAAATTGAAAGTAGGCAATTGGCAGAAATTGTGGGGATTTTTGCCGTAGTAGTTTCGTTACTATTTGTAGGCTATGAATTACGATTAGCTAGGGCTGTAGCTGAGGATGAGAGTATCTCTCAGCGCATTGAACTCGCAACAAGTATCCGTGAGCAAATTACATCCAATTCTGATATTTGGGTAAAGGGCTGTTTAGGTGAAGAGCTAACCCCAAAGGAAACTGTCGAATTCACAAATGTAGCCTCATCAGTAATAAGCTATGAATTTTATCGATGGCGTCGAGCAAACATTAGTAACACGGACGCGCCAACTCTAAACGGCCCACGCGTTGTGGCACGAAATATCTACAGTTTTCCAGGTTTCGCTGCCTTCTGGGAGAAAGCTGGAGTAGTTTCTCCCGAATTCATAGAAATCGTGAATGAACAGCATGCAATTTTGGTAGAAACAAGCGCGGAAAAATTCTTAGATGTTGGTTGGTGCGGACATTAGAATAAGCAGAAATTATTGGAATGAGACCAACACATAACAATAAAATCAAGGAGATGCGCTACGCGCACTCTTTATTAAAAGCGTTATGTTCCTTCGCCACTGGAGAGCTAAAGCAAATAGTAACGCTTTACGTTATTATCTTAGAGCGTTACTATCTCATAATGATCATATCCTTTAAATGCTCTGACACGGAGGCCCTCTCTAAAGGCCGCAGAATCAGAAGGTTTGTCAATTTTGAGCGAATCGCCTTACGTAAGCTTAGGCAACTGCAAGTAGCTCAAATTCTATCTGATTTGCGTGTTCCACCAGGGAACCGTCTCGAGTCATTGAAGGGGAATCGGAAAGGACAGCATAGCATTAGAATTAATGATCAATTTAGAATTTGTTTCCGCTGGAGCAAAGCGGGAGCCACAGATGTTGAGATAGTGGATTATCACTAGGAGTCCATTTTATGAGAAAAATACAACCAGTATCTCCAGGCGAACTATTGAAAGCGGAGTTCCTAGAACCTATGGGAATTTCGCAGTATCGCTTGGCCAAAGAAATAGAGGTGCCAGCCCAACGAGTTGGAGCCATAGTTTTGGGAAAGCGCTCTGTAACCGCAGATACAGATCTACGGCTCTGCAAGTTTTTTGGCCTTTCCAATGGCTACTGGCTGCGAGCCCAGGCAGCATATGACACTGAGATCGCTGAGGATGAGTTGGCGGCAGAACTTAGGCATATTCGTCCATGGAAAGATACCAACCTAGCAAATCACGGAACATAACAATCAAATCAAAAAGGAAGCAGTGCTTCACAGCTGCTCCTATTATTAAGGGCGTTATGTGTGTTAGTGAAGCTCAATGAGACGCCGGCCCTAAGGTGCGATCGTGGTGAAGTCATACATGTTGTTTCCCGATTTGATAGAGAGTAAGCCTATATATGAATGAGAAATTGAACACTTGGCTGTCACTGTTTGCGAATCTTGGAATTCTCGTTAGTCTAATTTTGTTAATCGTAGAATTGAACCAAAACACTCAGATTACTCGAATCCAGATTGAACAAGCACGATCGGAATCCTTCGTTCAATCATTTAGAGATACTGCTGATAGCGAATTTGTTGCGCCGTTTCTCGCTAAAGCTGGTGCAGGGTGGGAAGAATTTAGACAAGTCATGACACCCGTCGAGGCAGTGCGGGGAAGTAATATTTCTGCTGCCAGGTTTTGGGATTATGAGAATCTCCATAGCCAGTATTTGGAAGGGTTTGTAACAGAGGAGTATTGGGAGCAGCGCGTTGTCGCGGGCATTAAACAGTGGGCTCCAATCTGGAGTTATTATACGCCTCCTGACGGCCCTCCAGCACGAGAGTCCTTCAAGGAAGAAGTTCGGAGAATACTTCGAGAACCTTAATGTTTGACCCAGTGCATTAGGAGGCTAAGTGCTAGGCGCGAACTCCAAAATACCTAGAATTACGAATAGTTTGTTCTGTTTCTTGCTATCCGTATTTCTTGTCTTTTGGCTGGGTAACCAACTATTTTGGGCTGTCACAAAATTAGAGATATTGAATCTTCGAGTTACAGATATGGTTTCGTTTGATTCAAGACCTATTTGGTTTACATTCGTAGTCTGCCTTAAAGTAGCAGCATGGATTTGTTCCGCTGTGATAATGTACAAATATGCAAAATCAAAGCTCAGTAAACAAAGCACATAACAATCAAATCAAAAAGGACGCGCGCGTTGCGCGACTATTATTAAGGGCGTTATGTGTCATGTCTAACAATGTGCAAAAGTAAGGTATGAAAACAAATATCAGCTTGCGGGATGTAGTAGAGATAATCGGTGTTATATCGATTGTTATCTCACTATTTTTCGTTGGACTACAAATGCGGCAAGAGCAAAATCTTTTCCAATCTGGAAATGCAATAAGCGTACTCGAGACTCTCATAGAACGGAATAACTCTGTCATTGCTAACTCAGAGTTATGGGTTGCAGGAAATAGAGGAGATGATCTCTCAGTGGCAGATTTCGTATCCTATGAACGAATGATCAATTCATACAATGAAGTAACTTTTCAAACTTTTCTATCAGCTCAAGTCAGTGGAGCCTCACCCGGTGGTGGCTTGCCCGCGATTGCAGAATTTGCGGATTTTCTCGCAACGAATCCAGGAGCATTCAAAGTCTGGAACGACCGTGAAAATAGAATTTCTGAAAACTTTGCTCGAATACTGCCTTCAGAAGTACGCAGCGAAGGGAATGTAGGCAGAAGATATCGATCAATGGTGCTACAGGCTGTGGAAACACTTAGTATGCAAGATTAGATTCGATGACACATAACAAACAAATCAAAGAGGAAGAAGCGCTGCGCGGCTGCTCCTATTATTAAGGGCGTTATGTGCGCTCGATATAGCCACGACCGGGATTTAGTAGACGAAGGTGTAGTAAAACCATCGCTCGCGCTAAACGAAAAACAACCAAGTTGTACAATAGAACAGAGCTTCGAAAAGAACAATTATGAGTAATTCGAACATCCAGTGGCGAAAGCTACTATTGGAACTAACTGTAATATTCTTCGGCGTGACGCTGGCATTCTTTGTTGAGAATTACAGAGAAAAGTCCAATGAACGAAAAGAATTGGAACAGGTACTGAGTGGGATTATATTCGAACTAAATTATCTTGCAGAGCGAGGCTCAATACATCAATCCGCTATCGAAGCCAACATAGCTCAATGGCAAGCATCTTATGATTCTGGTGTCATGGCCATTCCTGGGTTTTACCGTCTTCCAGGCTCTCCTACGCCGCCTTCATCTGCATGGCAGTCAGCAGTTTCGACTGGCACTGTTAGCGATATTCCGGCTGATCTGAGACTCGAAATAGGTTATTTTTATGAAGAGTTTATTGGTGTGCACAGTAACTATTTACGCTATACAGAAATTACAGAGAAAGACTTAATGCCTACGGCATTGAAGGGTGCCAAATTTTTCTATGATTCGAATGGAGAGCTTGCTCCCGGCTATAAAGTGCACATGCAGCTACAGTTGGAGTATGCATCAGATCTAAAGCAATTGACTCAAACAGCACGCGAACTGGTTGTCACACTAAATGGATTCCATGAGCGATTTTAGACTTTAGGAATAGCTATAATAATCAGGCAGTTTGGTCGGCACATAGCAATCAAATCAATAAGTACGCGCGTTTCTCGCATACTATAATGGGCGTTACGTGTAGAACGATATGCATAAAACAATTAGTTTAATACACCTATCAGACTATTCTTTCCCCACTCAACACTTCATTCGTGCCTGCGAAGTGCCAGAAAACGAGAATAACTCTTGCCCTACCCTACAACGGTAACCAAGCTCCCCCCCCCCCCTTCTTTTCCAGACTCAGTTAGATCGGAGATTATTATGCCCGTAGATTTTTCCTCTCACCGAGATAGTACCTATGTATGTCTCACGGGCCATGGCGATATTTTGGATGCCGAACTTATCGCTGCACTACAGCTTATGTACGCCAACGAAGAAGATACTAAGCGCCACAGATGTGCCCTAATGGACTTCTCTCGCAGCAGCAATGTGGATGTTTCAAGTGAGGGTATTCGCGAAGCGGCGCGACTAAACCTGGCGGCATCAAAGTTGATGGCTCCAGGAGTAGCGGTGGCGATCGTAGTATCCAAACCGCTTACCTATGGCCTTGGGCGGATGTGGCAGTCCTACGCCGAAAATACCGGATGGACTACGAGCGTTTTCGAAGACTTGGACGAAGCGAAAAGTTGGCTCGAAGGCAGCTTGGAACAAGGGCTGGAAGAGACAGATTGATTGCCTGCCCAATCTCTTAATAGTCGGGTCCTTCCTATTGCGGATCGAATCGATTAGTTCGCACTGGTAAAGCGCGCCAAAGTGGGTATTTGCGACCTTAGCTTTCCATAGACTCGATTCAATGCCTTTAACTCGGATTTTTCTGCTTCGCCGCCCCCTGATTCACCCGCATAGTTCAGGGTCACGAAGAGCGCTGTCAGCTCGGTCATCGCCTCTGCTAGTTCCGGCCTCTCCCTGCAGACGCGGTCTTTGAATGCGATTGGGCCCTCTCCGCGCTGCCGCTTCAGATTGATCTTCGCCAGTTCCTTGCACACCGTGAGATAGAAACTATTAATGGGACTGCGTTGCACCCGGGGTTCCAGATTGACTACGGTGAAGCCGATGGCGATCAACACAATAGTTGCGAGCGTGCTCATCAGGATTAATACTTTTCTTTCGGTGACCTCGCCGAACAGCCTCTCGAAGAGTTCGAATTGCACGTCTTCGTCGTAGTTCACCACGATCTGGTTCCAGGAATACTCGATAGCGTCCAGCCTCAGGCGCATGGCGTTCAGCCAGCCGATGCTGCCGAGGCGCGCCGCGGAGAACAGATCGTCCTCCATGAAAGCGGGGTCGTCCCGTAGCGCCTCCTGTACGCCCTGTTCGATTCGCGTAGGCGATACGGCGCCGGTGGGGTCGAAGCGAACCCAGCCCTCGCCCGCCAGCCAGACCTCGCTCCAGGCGTGGGCGTTGTACTGATAGACCATGAGGTAGTTCTCGTAGGGATTCTGCTCGGCGCCGTGGTAGCCCACCACGACCCGCGCCGGTATGCCGACGGCGCGCATCAGGTAGGTGAATGAGCTGGCGTAGTGTTCGCAGAAGCCGGCCATGGTGTCGAACAGAAATTCGTCTATTCGATTCTCACCCAGCAGCGGTGGATTCAGGGTGTAGAAAAATTCGTTGCGCTGAAAGTGCGTGAGCACAGCAAGCGCATAGTCTCTGTCCGAGGCTACCGAGGCGCGTAGCTCGCTGGCGAATGCCAGGCTGCGCTCGTTACCCTCCTCCGGCAGCCGCAGGCTCCTGTTGCGCATGCTATCCAGCATCAGAATATCCGTCTGGTTCTGTGTATAGGAGCGCAGGTCGTAGCTCAGCCGCTGCGAGATCAGGCCGTTATTGAATAGCTCGAAGTTGCGGCTACGGAAGAACTTGTCATCGACATCTTCCGCCAGGTGCAGGCCGAACAGCCAGGGCTGCTGCGTAGGCTCGATGATCACATTGTAGTTCAGGGGCTCGCCGCTGGTGCGCATTCTGTCCTCGTAGTTAATCCTGAAGTCCGCCAGCGCCGCGGCGACGGAGTAGGAGGAATTCGCACGCGTACGACGCCAGGTGATGCCATCGAAGTTATCGAGTACCAGACCACGCCAGTAGAGCTGCTCGTGGGGCGGTTGGTCGCCGTCTTCGAACTGTACACGGAAGGCGAGCTGGGCCGATCTTCCGAGCTGGCTGATATCCCCCGGGGACATCTCGTCCGTCACGCCCGTGGAGTTTACGCCGGTCTGCATGGGTACTGCCCAGAGCGGCGCGATGCGCGGGAAAACAATAAACAGTACGATGGTAAGCGGCAGCGCCTGCACGCCGATTTTTAGCGCGAGCCTGGCGGTACCGGCGCTGTCCGCAAGCATCGCGTTGCGGTTTAACGCGATCATCGCGCCCAGGGTCACGGCTATGACTAGCGAAATATAGAGCGTGGTTACCACACTCTGGGAATAGAGGAAGGCGACCATCGACATCACGAAGCAGAGCGAGATCACGACATAGATATCGCGCTTCTGTCGCATCTCTATCAGTTTGAAGACGAAGCCCAGCGCCAACAGGCTAGCCGCGGAGTCCAATCCGATGCCGATTGTACGTATCTGCGAGAGAGAGACCAGCAGCGTGAACAGCACCACCGCCACCCGCATCATGCGCCCGGGATAATCCAGCCGGCCGTTGTAGATCAGGATGCGCCAACACACACAGAGCAGCGCGATGCCGCTAATCCACAGTGGCATGCGTATGCCCTGCGGCACGATCACCAAGACCACGGCCGCCAGAATCCAGATCAGGGCGGGGCGTGGAATCTGATAGCTGATATCCACTACTGCGCTCCGAATCGCGCGAGTGCACGAAGTAATTGCTTGCGGTGCTCGGGGCCGTTCGCCGGTGAGAACTCGCTGCCGGGGATGCGCATGCCGAAGGCATTGCCCGTCTTGCTGAGCTGGATGACGCAGTAGCACAGGCGAGAGAGACGCTCCTCGGTATTGAAGCCATAGAACATGTCCCAGTCCAGCCAGATCTTGTTGTCCACATAGTCGACGAACTGCTTCAAGTGCATGCCCTGCCCTCTAGCCACACTCTTCCATGCAACCTGGCGTAGCGAATCCCCCGGCACATAGTCGCGAAGCCCGTAGAAGTCCTCGCTGCCCTCGCGGTTGATCGCCGAGTCGCTGCCGCCGCTTGAACCGGAATCGAATTGGTTCATCGAGAACGGTACCGGCCGTGGATACACCAGGCAGTGTAGATTGAGATCGACGATGGACCAGGCACGGCACAGGCCCAAGGGAAAGCGCGTGAGCACTCGCAGATGAGGCGCCTTAAAATCGCCGCGACGGTTCGCTGGCGCAAACACATCGACCTCCTCAAGGTCGTGAACCGCGAGGTCGGTATAACTAGCCCGTTCCTTGCCGAAGTTAAGCTCCAGCGATTCATGACGCCGGCTCGCGGAGCGCGAGAGTTGCACGCGGAAGCAGGCCATCTCGCCACAGAATACATCCTGTGCGGAGCGACTGCTGAGGGTCAGCTGATTCAGATTGTTGAAGCAGTGCAAGATGGAGAGTATGAAGATGCTCACCATCAGGAAGGCAAGGCCGAAGGCGAGGCTCACGGCATAGTTGATCGCCGCTATAAAGACCAGTCCAGAACAGAACAGGAACAACAGCCCGTTACGGGTCGGGATGATGTAGATATTCTTGCGATTAAGCGTGACTTGATCGCGCGGAGGAATCTTCCTCTCGATCCAGCGCTGGTAATTGTTGTTGAGTGCTACCCGTAGACTCGCTGTCATGGCGTTTACTCAGTGTGGCATATCATTGCTTGGCTTTTGGCGTCACGAGGCGCCTAGTCGATCACGTCGACTTCATTCAACAGGCGTTGTACGAGCGAGGCGCCGCTGTGGCCCTCGTCGTCCATGGTGGCGCGCAGGCGATGCTCCACGACCGAAGGCAGAATAGCCTGCACGTCTTCCGGCACAACGTGATTGCGACCGTTCATGAGCGCCCAGGTCTTCGCGGAGCGCATGATGGCAAGGCTGCCTCGAGGCGACAGGCCAAAATGGAATTCGTCCTTGCCACGGGTGAAGGCGATGAGCCGCTGCACATAGTCGAGCAGCGACTCGCTGGCATTCACCTGGGCGGACAGGCGGCGGAACTGGATCACCTCCTCTAGCGACAGGCATGGCTGCACTTCCTCGACCTTATCGCGCTCGGTGTCCATCTCGAGTAGCTCGCGCTCGGCGCGCTGATCGGGATAGCCCAGGCGCAGCCGCATGAGGAATCGATCGAGCTGTGATTCGGGTAAGGGATAGGTACCTGCGAGCGTCACAGGATTCTGCGTCGCGATAACGAAGAACGGCTCGGGGAGCGTACGCGTCTCCCCTTCTATCGTGACCTGCCGCTCCTCCATCGCCTCCAGCAGTGCGCTCTGGGTCTTTGGCGTGGTGCGATTGATCTCGTCGGCTAGCACCAACTGGCTGAAGATCGGCCCCGGATGGAAGGAGAACTCGCTGGTAGTCTGGTTGAAGATGGAGATGCCGAGGATGTCGGCGGGCAACAGATCGCTGGTGCCCTGAATGCGGTTGTAGCTCAATCCCAGCGCCTTCGCCAGCGCATAGGACAGCGTGGTCTTGCCCATGCCGGGCAAGTCTTCGATAAGGAGATGCCCGCCCGAGAACAGACAGCACAGCGCCAGACGAATCTGGTGATCCTTGCCTAGCAGCGCCTTGCTCACCTCAACGACCGTGGCCTGAACCTGCCGCGACAGTTGCGTGTCTGCCTGTTCGACCTGAGCGCTTGCGTTCTTTTCGGTATCCAATAGCATTGCCTAACTCACTACTCTACTTCGTTCTATGGGAGTGCCCGGCCTAGCGCTTGCTGGCCGCGGCCGCCTTCTTACTCGCCTTCTTGGCCTTGGCGGCATCGTTGCGCAAATTTTCCAGTCGCTTGAGATAGATCTCGTCGACATCGCCCGTTATGTATTCCCCATTGAACACGGAACATTCGTACTCTTCGATAGCTGGATTGCCTTCGGTGGCTGTCGATATCAGGTCTTCCAGGTCCTGATAGATCAGCCAGTCGGCGCCGATCGCCGCTTCTATCTCTGCCTCTGTCTTGCCGGCCGCGATCAATTCGGCGGCGGCGGGCATGTCGATGCCGTATACGTTCGGATAGCGAATCGCAGGCGCGGCCGAGGCGAAATACACCTTCGCGGCGCCGGCATCGCGGGCCATCTGTATGATCTGCTTGCAGGTGGTGCCGCGCACGATGGAATCGTCAACGAGCAGCACATTCTTACCTCGGAACTCGAGGTCAATCGCGTTCAGCTTCTGCCGCACACTCTTCTTGCGCTGACTCTGGCCCGGCATGATGAACGTGCGACCGATGTAGCGATTCTTCACGAAGCCCTCGCGGAATTTCAGGCCGAGCCGGTTAGCCAGCTCCAGCGCGGCGGTGCGACTGGTGTCGGGTATAGGGATAATCACGTCGATGTCGTGTGCCGGCCTTATGCGCTCTATTTTGTCCGCCAGGCGCTCACCCATGCGCAGGCGTGCCTTATAGACCGAGATGCCATCCATCAGCGAGTCTGGGCGTGCGAAGTACACATGCTCGAATATACAGGGGGTGTGCTCGCCCGGCTCGGTGCAGATCTGCGTATGTAGCTGCCCCTCGATGTCGACGTAGACTGCCTCGCCCGGCGCCACGTCGCGCTCCAGCTTGAAGCCCTGGGAGTCGAGTGCCACGCTCTCAGAGGCGATCATGTATTCCTTCGCGCCCTTCTCGCCCTCGCGGCTGCCGAACACCAGGGGGCGGATGCCGTTTCTGTCGCGGAAGCCGACGATGCCGTAACCCGACAGCATGACGACAGCGGCGAAGCCACCGCGGCAACGGTTGTGCACTCCCGCTACGGCGGCGAAGACGTCTTCGGGGAGCGGCTTCATCTTATTGCGGCGCTGCAGTTCGTGCGCGAAGATGTTTAGCAGCACCTCGGAATCGGAATCGGTATTGATGTGGCGCAGGTCTTCCTTGAACAGATCGCGACTGAGTTCCTTGCTGTTGGTTAGATTGCCGTTGTGGGCGAGGCTGAGCCCGTAGGGGGAATTTACATAGAACGGTTGTGCGAGGGCTGGACTCGAGCTACCTGCGGTGGGATAGCGCACATGACCAATACCCATGTTACCTGTTAGGCGGCGCATGTGACGCGTGCGAAACACGTCCTTGACCAGGCCGTTGTCTTTTCGAAGATTGAGTTTGCCATTGTCGCTGGTCATGATGCCTGCCGCATCCTGACCTCGGTGCTGCAACACAGTAAGGGTGTCGTAGAGACAGACGCCCACATCCTTGCTTGCAACCACACCAACCAATCCACACATAGTAAGCTCCGCGATTTAAAGATTCTAAGGCGTCTCGGTGACGCCGTTCATATCCCCAATGAATACCTGCGACTGCTCTATCATAGCCATGCCGTAGGGTATCAGCTGTGATTGCTGCCACAGCTCGGTATCCGAGACGAACATATTCGTGATAAACAGAATCACCAACACGATAATCACGCCTCGTGCGACGCCGAAGGCGGCGCCGAATACTCGATCCGCCAACTTCAGGCCAGTTACATTTAACAGCTTCGACATCAGGAAGTTCAGGAACGTCCCCAGCATCATTACCGTTATAAATAGCAGGGCAAACGCCGTCACGTAGCGGATGCCCTCGTTCTCAATCATCCCCGCCAGCAGGCCCGAGAGCGGCTCACTGTATACCCTGGCGACCAGCAATGCTGCGATCCAGGTCAATAATGAGAGCACTTCTTTTATCAGGCCACGCCACAGTCCAAACGCGGCGGAAAGCACTGTGATGATCAAGATGACGATGTCGACCTGATTGAATGCCATCTGTCACGCAGTACCCAACTACAGGCGCTCCAATTCATAGCGCACCACCAGACCCGCCAGGCTGAACTCTTCTTGCAGTTGTCTTTGATAGTCGTTGACCAGTCCCCGGTCCAGCCACGGCCCCACGTAGACGCCGGTGAGAGAGCCCTGATCGCTGGGGATGGCACGGGTATAGGCTTTGTAGCCGGCGGCCTGCAGCCTTGCCACGAGATTGCTCGCGTTCTCGGCATCGGAGAAGGAGCCGAGACGCACGACCCAGCCCTGTGGCAGGCCGGCGGCGCTGAGCTGCGGCACTTCGCGGTTGAATATGGCCTCGGACTCGCTGATCTCGACTTCGCTCTCAGGCTCGTCACTGGCTTCGGCCGTGGCGGGCTCCTCGGTCTCATTGTCTTGCTCTACTGAGGCGACCTCGGCTGGCTCGGGCTCTAGCTCAGCTTCAGGCTCATCCACGTCGCCGACGATAACGGGTCGGGACTGCACCGGCTCCGGCAGGATAGATATAACGGGGGTATCGGGGATGCGGCTGCTAATGGGCGCCTGATAGCTGCCCTCGCCGTCAAAAATGATCGGCAGAAAGATGAGAGCCAGGGCGAGTAGCACGACGGTACCGACGATTCGTTGTTTGGCGCCCTGGTTCAAGCTCTTCCCTCAAATACGCAATAGGATGTCAGATCTTGCCGAAAGCCCGCGTCTCAGACCGGCTCCGTCTGCCCGTGCACCGCGGCTACGGTATAGAACGAGCCAGTCACGAGGACGGTATCCCCCGGTCCCAACTGCTCGCAGGCGGCCGCGTAGGCCGACTCGACGCGAGTAAAACATGAGATAGCGGCTGGATCGGCCGTAATTCCCACGTCTTTCATGGTTTGTGCCACTTCATCTGCGGCCATACTGCGGGCCAGATCGACCTGCGCAATATACCAGATGTCCACACAGGATTCTAAGGCTGTGAGCATTCCCCTTACATCTTTATCTGCCATCACGGCGAGCACTACAGCAAGTCTTCTTAGCGCCGGATTCTCGGCTCTGTAGCGCTTAAGCCGCTGGGCCAGTTGCTCCATCGCGGCGGTGTTGTGAGCGACATCGAAGAGGACGCTGGCTGCACTTGCTCGATCGCGGCGGCGCTCGAAACGCCCCGTTAACGCGAGTCCCTTCAGTGCCGTTGTCACTGCCTCTTCCTGCAGCGTCAGAGGCAGCAGGTTCAGGGCCTGTAGTGACGCCGCCACATTGCTCAGCATGAGCTGCGGCACGGGCAGATCGCAGCGCTCCAGGGGGGATCCGTCTCCACCCTGACCGCGCCAGCGCCAACTGGCGGCACCCGGCTGCTCATCACAGTGATAATCCCTGCCCAACAGCAGCAGCTTCGACCCCAGCCGCTGCGCCTGATTCACTATCGCCACCGGAGGTTCTGCAGCACCGAAGACGGTCGGCACATTGGCCCGCATGATGCCCGCCTTCTCGGCGGCGATCGACTCGATATCGTCGCCCAGCCAGTCACGGTGGTCGATGGCGATACTACTAATAATCGCCACATCCGGATCGACGATATTGACCGCATCCAAGCGGCCGCCCAGGCCCACCTCCAATAACGCCACATCGACCGCCGCCTCGCGAAATAGCCAGAGGCCCGCCAGTGTGGCGTATTCGAAATAGCTTAGTGTCTCGCCGAGCCTGGCGACTTCCACGGCCTCAAGCGCCCTGATGATTGCCGCATCGGTGGCATCGAATCCATCGATACGGATGCGCTCGTTAAAGACATGAATATGCGGTGAGGTATAGCAGCCGGTCCTGTAGCCCGCCTGTTGCAGGATTGCTTCCATGGTCGCGACACAGGAGCCCTTGCCGTTGGTTCCGGCGACCGTTACGACGAGCTGCGCGGGCTTGGCCAGATCGAGTCGCTCGGCGACCCGTCGTGTTCTATCCAGGCCGAGCTCGATCTCTCGCGGGTGCACGCTCGCAATATACTCAAGCCAGCTCTCGAGAGAACTTCCAATGGCGGGCATAGCAATAACTCGCTAGGGTTTAGGAGGCCGCGCGTCGGTGATGAAGTAGTTTCTGCAGGATCGAGGCGATCTTGTCGCGTAAATCTTTGCGGTGGACGATCATGTCGATAGCGCCGTGCTCCAGCAAGAACTCGCTGCGCTGAAAACCCTCGGGTAATTTCACGCGCACCGTCTGCCGAATGACGTCGGGCCCGGTAAAGCCAACCAGCGCGTTCGGCTCGGCTATATTAACATCGCCTAACATCGCTAAGCTGGCCGAGACGCCGCCGTACACGGGGTCCACCAGAACGGAGATATAGGGTAGCGAGGCGCGCTTAAGTTTCTCCAGCGCGGCCGAAGTCTTCGCCATCTGCATCAGGGAGATCAGCGCCTCCTGCATGCGCGCACCACCACTGGTGGAATAACAGACAAGAGGAAGCCCCTCCTCGAGGCAGGTGTTCACCGCCTGAGTGAATTTCTCGCCCACTACGGCGCCCATGGAACCGCCAATGAAGTTGAATTCGAAGGCGGCGACGATAACGGGAATCTCATTTACCGTGCCCTTGACGACGATCAGGGCGTCTTTCTCGCCGGTGCCCTTCTGCGCGGCGCTGAGCCTGTCCTTGTATTTCTTTCGGTCCTTAAACTTCAACAGGTCGACCGGCTCCATCTCCTTGTTGAGCTCAGTCTGCCCAGTCGCATCGAGGAATAACTCGACCCGCCGGCGTGCCGTGATGCGCAGATGATGTTCGCACTTGGGACAGACATCGAAGTTCTCGCTAAGCGACTTCTTGTACAGCATGGCATCGCAGCGCGGACATTGCTTCCAGGTACCCTCGGGCACAGTGGACTTCTTCGCGTCCCTGGGTGCGGTCGCGATCGAAGGCAGAATCTTATCTATCCAACTCATTCTCTATTCCGTCTTGGCAGTGAGCTGCCAATATTACACTATTTTGTCCAAGGCTTCTCTGGCTTCGCCTATGACCTCTGTGGCCTCGCCTAGCTGCTCAGCATTCGGCGCAGACTGGCCCGACAGGCTTGCTATCTTCTCTACCAGGGCGCTGCCGATGATGACACCGTCCGCGAGTGCGCCCATGGCGGCCGCGCTGGCTCCATCCTTGATACCGAAGCCGACGACGATAGGCAGCTCGGTGCGACCGCGCAGCTTCTCAATGTTCTCGCGCACCGATCCGTGATCGATCAGCGCGGCGCCGGTCACGCCCTTCAGGGACACATAATACAGATAGCCCGAGCAGTGCTCGATGATGCTGGCGAGTCGCCGCGGGTTTGTAGTCGGCGCTACCAGGAAAATACTGTCTAGCTCGTTATCTCGTAGCAGGGCGTGTAGCTCGCTGGCCTCGGTCGGCGGTAGATCGACGGTCAGCACGCCGTCGACACCCGCGGCTCGCGCCGTCTCCACGAACGCCGCGTAGCCCATGATCTCGATGGGGTTCAGATAGCCCATGAGCACGATGCCGGTAGTGTTATCGCGCTCTCTGAATTCTGAAACCAGCGCTAACACCTGTTTTAGGGTCGTACCCTTCTCCAGGGCGCGCTCGACGCCGCGCTGTATCACAGGGCCATCCGACGAGGGATCGCTGAAGGGAATGCCAAGCTCGATGATATCGGCGCCCCGCCCTACCAGCTCGTGCATCAACGCGAGAGTGGTAGGCAGGTCCGGGTCGCCGGCTACCAGATAGGGGATCAATAATTTCTTGCCCGCTGCGGCGGCATTCGTTGCTAGTTTATTAATTCTGCTCATGTCTTTTCTGACTCATATCGAATGAACCCCAGGGATTCAAACATCACAACCATCATTGGGGATCGAATCGATTAGAGCTCGATTCCATCAATCTTCGCTACCGTCTCAATATCTTTATCGCCGCGCCCTGACAGATTGACCACTATGCTTTTGTCCGCGGGCAGGGTCGCCGCGAGTTTCATCGCGTAAGCTACCGCGTGACTGGATTCGAGTGCGGGGATAATGCCTTCGAGTCGAGTCAGCTTATGGAAGGCATCCATCGCCTCTACGTCTGTGGCGTCCACATAACTGACTCGCTTCATGTCCTTAAGCCAGGAATGCTCCGGCCCGACGCCGGGGTAGTCTAAACCGGCTGATACCGAATGAGTCTGGAGAATCTGACCCGCCTCGTCGGACATGAGATAGGTTCTATTGCCATGCAGGACGCCTGGCGCACCGGCACTGAGCGGAGCGGCATGCTCACCTGTCTCTAGACCGTGACCGCCCGCCTCCACGCCATACATCTGCACCGCTTCGTCTTTCAGGAACGGGTGGAAAAGACCGATGGCATTGGAACCGCCACCGACACAGGCAACCAGCGCATCCGGCAGCTTGCCTATCTGCTCCAGAGATTGCTCCCGCGCCTCTCTGCCGATGACGCACTGAAAATCGCGCACTAACTTCGGATAGGGGTGCGGACCGGCAACCGTGCCGATAATATAATAAGTGTTATCTACGTTCGTGGCCCAGTCCCTAAGCGCCTCGTTCATCGCGTCTTTCAAAGTGCGCGATCCCGATTCTACCGAGATGACGTTGGCGCCTAACAGCTTCATGCGGTAAACGTTCGGGGCCTGTCTGACTATATCGTCGGCACCCATATAGACATGGCATTCCAGGCCTAGCCGCGCGGCGACTGTCGCGCTGGCTACGCCGTGTTGCCCAGCACCTGTCTCCGCGATGATGCGCGTTTTGCCCATGCGTTTAGCCAGCAATGCCTGGCCGATAGTATTGTTTACCTTGTGCGCGCCGGTGTGATTCAGATCTTCGCGCTTGAGATACAGCTTCGCGCCGCCCACAGAATCGGTCAGGCGCTCGGCGAAATACAGCGGCGAAGGTCTGCCGACATAGTGCTTCAGCTCGGCATCATACTCCGCCCAGAAATCCTTATTCTGCGAGAGCGCATCGTACATCTCCGCCAGCTCTTCGACGGCGGCGACCAATGTCTCGCCTACGAATACGCCGCCATAGGGACCGAAGTGCCCTGTCGCATCTGGCCCATCGAATACACCTGAGTCTGAATTCGCCGCTGACTGCTCTGGCTTAGCCACTTGATCTTACTCCTTCGATAAATGATTTCATCTTGCCTCTATCCTTAATGCCCTTGCTCGCCTCGACTCCACTGCTGACATCGACGCCGAATGGCTGAACTCGCTCTATCGCCGCGCGCACATTATCGGGCTGCAATCCGCCCGCGAGTACTACCGTGCGGCGCTGCTCTTCGCTGAGCCTGTCCACCCTGCTCCAGTCGAAAGTCTTGCCGGTGCCGCCGTGGCTGACCGGGTCGTAGCTATCCAGCAGGGTGTACTTGGCCGAGTTGTATTCGGCAATCGCTGCGGCCAGATCGCTATCGGGTTTGACCGGCACTACCTTCATATACGGCATGCCGAACTGCTCACAGAACTCGGCGGTCTCAACACCGTGAAACTGCAACAGGTCAACGGCGGCCGTCGCCAGTACCTGCCTCACCAGCTCCGCAGTTGGGTCCACGAACAAGGCTACGACGTCGATACCCTGCGGCAAGCCTGCCAGCAGTTGAGGCAAACTCTCAACTTCTATAGCGCGGGGGCTGGGCGCGTAGAAATTGACGCCGATCGCATCCGCGCCGAGTTCGGCGGCAGCCAGAGCGTCCTGCGCCCTCGTTATGCCGCAAATTTTGATCCAGGTTTTCTGCAAGGTGGGTCTAGAGGCCGGTGAAAGACGCGTATTCTATCAAACTCGCCGTTTCGCGACCATCTGGCCGACGTAAAAATTGGCGCGGCTAGCGCGGTGGCGAGCCTGCCAGCAGCAGGTCCGGCCTGGCGAAAGTTTCAGCCAAGGCATATTGTGGCGGGTACTCCACGCCGACGAGGTAAAGCCCGTCCGGTGGCGCCGTGGAGGCGGCCAGGGCCCTGTCCTTCAGCGACAGCAGCTCGGCTATCCAATTCGGCTGCTTCTCACCGCGGCCCACCTGTAGCAGGGAACCCATGATATTGCGCACCATGTGTTGCAGGAAGGCATTGGCTCGCACATCGAATACGAGGAAACCGCCCTCGGCATAGACATTCGCATGCATGACATTGCGCATGGCAGTCTTCGACTGACAGCCCGCCGCGCGGAAGGAAGTGAAGTCCCTCTCCCCTAACAGATGCTGCGCCGCCTCGTGCATCGCTACTGCATCGAGTGCGTGGCGTGTGTAGGTCGCACGCGAATGCAATAAGGCGGACTCTGTATCGCGTCGATACAGCAGGTAGAGGTAGCGCCGGGACAGCGCACTGAAGCGCGCGTGAAAGTCTGCCGTTTGCACGCTCGCCCAGCGCACGCGAATCGACTTCGGCAAAAGGCTATTCACTCCCTCCGTCCAGGCCTTCACTCCCCGGTCAATCTCGGCGTCAAAGTGAATCACCTGGCACGTTGCATGGACGCCGGCGTCGGTCCTGCCCGCGCAGGTAACGAGCACCTCGTGATTGGCAACCTTACTCAAGGCGGCTTCGATGTGCTGCTGCACGGTTGCCTGCTGCGGGGACTTTTGTTTCTGCCAGCCAGAATAGGCGGCGCCATCGTATTCTATGCCAACAGCAATGCGAAACTTCACATCCATGGGATGGCTTTCATTAGACACGGATTAGGTCAGTGTAGTGGGTGTGGTGCGTCTTGAGAGACAAAAGAGCAGTTAGCCTTCCAGAGTGTCCAACAACTTCTTGGCCTCAGTGATCTGCTCGTCGGAACCTTCCTTGATGACTTCCTGCAGGATCTCTTTCGCGCCATCCTTGTCACCCATCTTCTGATAGGCGTAGGCTAGCTCCAGCTTGGTGGCGGTCTCGTCAGCGTCAGAGAGCATGTCGACATCGTCGTCTACATCTTCTACCGATTCGATCTCAACGTCGTCGTCTGCGAGGAAATCGAGATCGTCGTCTAACTCTTCGCTCGCATCCTTCTTGTCGTCCTTGTCGTCGCCAGGCGCTGGCTCTTCGTCGACATCGAACTCAATCTCATCACTGTCATCGCCAAGAATCTCGGTCACATCGCCGCCTGCCTTCTCCGCCTCGGCATCCAGGTCAAGGAAGTCATCGTCGGCATCATCGGTTTTCTCATTCTCTGTGGTCGTCGCCTCCACCTCAAACTCATCGAGGTCGAAATCGAAATCCTCACCCGCGCCAGCATCGGCATCAGGCTTCTCTAATACGGTATCGCTCGTCTCGGTCTCCAGGTCGAAGTCGAATGTCTCGACCTCCTCGTTACTGGCAGGCTCCGGTGCCTCGCTGGCGTCGTCGATGTCGCTCTTATCGAATGCGAAGTCGACAGCGTTTGGGTCTTCTTCCTGGGACTCTTCAGATTCCTTCTCTTTCTTCTCAGACTCTGCCTTTACGCTAGCCGCCGCGTCAGCATCGAAGGAGAAAGTCTCCAGGTCGATATCTTCATCGTCGTCTGCGCTGCTGTCCGCCTTGATCTCGTCGGCAGCGCCGGCATCGAATTCGAAGGTATCGACCTCGATATCATCTGCGTCCTTCGCCTCGCTCTCTACCTGCTTGGAATCGTCATCCAGGTCAAACTCGAAGGCATCTGCCTCGTCACTGGTGTCGCTAGCAATCTCGCCGAGATCGCCACCCTCGTCTTGTTCTTCGGTGGACTCTTCGTCAGCAGCGGCATCGTCTCCGCCGAGGTCGAACATCAAGTCGACATCTTCGGAATCTGGGCTGTCTTCCTCGGCGGGCTTCTCGGCTTCGCTAGCCTTGGGCTCAGGGCTTGCTTCTGGCGACTCTTCCTCTTCGTAGTCGAAGGAATCGAGATCGATACCCAGGTCATCGAGGAAGGATTTTGTTTCTGTCTTGCGCTGTTCGGCATCGCGCGCCTGCGTCTCGGCTTGCTCCTGTCGCTCCTCGGCGTCTTCCGCTTCGAGCAGCGCCTCGACCTCTTCGATCTTGGCCCGCACCGCATCGCTCTCGCCCTGCGCCTGCAGCGAGGTATTTAACATGCTGAGTGCGCGCCTATACTGCTTCTCTTCGATCAGCGGCTCTACAATCGAGAGCACGTCGAGTGAATCTTCGTCTTCATCGGTGCTTGCGCTGTCTTCACTTGCTCCTGAATCGATCTCTACTTCGTCGGAAACGCCGATGATGTCATCCAGCTCGCTGTCCAGCTCCGACGCGTCATAGTCCTGGAATTCAGTCGCGGACTCGTCATGCTCGTCGTCGCCGGCATCTTGTTCGTCAGCAATGAAGTCCTGTTCAGCTATTTCGTCGATGTCATCGTCTTCGTCGTCCATCTTCGCGGCACGGTTGCGGCGCAGCATAAGAACTACCAGCAACAAGACGATCAATACAACACCAGAGATCATGAAGATGATATTGCCCGTTACCAAGCGCAATACATCGTCGACGAGGCTGCCAGGAGATTCCACCGGCTGCGCTGCCTCGGCCTCGGCGGCGGCCAGAATGGCCTGCTGCTCGGCGGCTGCCTGTGCTTCGGCTGCCGCGGTGGCGAGTGAATCCTGCAGCTGAGCTAATTGAATATCCTGCAGGCGAATAATCTCTTGCGCGGCGGCGATCTGTTCTTCCAGGTCCGCCATACGGGAATCGAGTTCCTCGCGCTCAATGCGGGCTCGATCGGCCTCTTCCTGGCGCTGGGCGAGCTGCGTCTCAAGTTCGGCGATGCGCTGATCCAGTTCGGCATTCTCCGCACCACCTAGTTCGGCGGCTCCACTGCTGGCATCGATGGCATCGTCGGAGGCGACGACACTCAGTTGGCCCTGTGGCTGATCGTCCTGATCCGCGTCGGCATCGGCGGGCGGCGCCAGCGGCTGCAGATCGGTAAAGGCCTGATTCTGGCGCGAAACTTCGTCAACGGCATCGCGCGGGTCGATGGCCTGTATGTCTTCTAAAGTGGGTACACGTAACACCTGACCGCTGCGCAGGCGGTTGATGTTGCCGTCAGCAAAGGCGTCGGGGTTCAGCTCCTGAATCGCAAGCATGGTCTGCTGCATCGACACCGAGCTATCCGGTCGCACCTGCAGCGCGATATCGGAAAGCGTGTCGCTGCTGTCAGTCTCTATCGTCTCCGGAGGCGCTGGCTCAACCGCCTCGGGCTGGACCGGCTCGGATGCCGCCGCGATGGGCTCGGCCTCTTCTTCGACCTCGGGCTCTTCGACGACTACCACTTCCTCAGCGGCGACGGGCTCGGTTTCTTCAGCTGTCAGTTCGGGTTGTTCGGCTTCCTCGCTCTGCGCCGGCTCATCGGCTGGCTCCGGCTCGATGACTTCGGGCTGCAGGTTCGCACCAGGGCTAGCGGAGCTGGGTGTAACAGCGGGCGTAGCGGCTTGCTCGACAAAGGGCTCGGCATCGCCAGTCTGTGAATCGGCGGGCGGCTGTAGCACGGGGCTGATCGGCTGCCGTACTTCCGGCGTGGGTTGCTGGTTGTTGAAGACCGGCAGGTCAAGCAACACGGTGTGCTCGCTAAGCAGCCTGCCATTAGGCCAGCGTGTGTCCAGGATGAAGCTGAGATAGGGTTCGCGTACGATCTGTGAGGATGTCAGGATGACGACATTGCCTGCAGCCGTCGATTCGATGCTGAAGCGCACATTGGACAGGAAGCTCGCACGCTCGATGTTGAAGCGGGCGAAATCGTCGTTGGACGCCATCGAGATGCGGACATCTTGCAGCCGCGTATCGCCTAGCTGCAGTATCTCGATGCGCATGCGCAGCGGCTGATTCAACGCGGACTCTACAGTCACTGTGCCTAGTCCTAAGGCATACAACTGAGTAGCCATGCTGCTCAGCAGCACGGCCAAAATCACGACGATTTTACGTAGCATAGTCCCTTTTTCTCTCAGCGGGTTCGGCGGCAGTTTCCTGCTGCGCCAGACCGGCACCTTCAATGACTCTCTAAAATCTGCACAGCCGGTTAGTGAACACTACTGTCGATGTGACAAACTTATTAAGAATGTTTCTTCACTACAGCTTGCAAGTATTCATTACAAATAGCTTTTTATCAACTCCTCGGCTATCTGAATTGAGTTGAGAGCCGCACCCTTTCGCACGTTATCGGCAACCACCCAAAGATTTATACCATTGGGTATCGAGATATCTTGCCGAATACGACCTACAAAAACTGAGTCCTGGCCCGCAGATTCGTGCACAGCCGTAGGATATCCGCCGTCTACACGCTCATCGATCACGGTAACGCCCGGGGCGTTGCTGAGCAGTTCTCGCACCTGAGTGTCGCTGATAGGCTTGTGTGTCTCTATCTGTATCGCCTCGGAATGGCCATAGAATACGGGGATGCGGACGCAGGTAGCGCTCAACTGGATGCTCTCATCGCCAAAGATCTTGCGGGTTTCCCACACCATCTTCATCTCTTCCTTGGTGTAGCCGTTGTCCATGAACACATCGATCTGCGGCAACGCATTGAAGGCGATCTGGCGCGGATAGACCTCGCAGGTGGCCTCGCGGCCATTTAGCAGCTCGCCGGTCTGCTTCGCCAACTCCTCCACCGCGCTCTTGCCGGTGCCAGATACAGCCTGATAGGTAGCGACCGAGATGCGCTTGATGCCTACCGCGTCCTGTATGGGCTTCAGCGCCACCAGCATCTGGATGGTCGAGCAATTCGGGTTGGCGATGATATTGCGCTTCGTGTACTGCGCGATGGCCTCGGGGTTTACCTCGGGCACCACCAGCGGAATATCGTCGTCGTAGCGGAAATGGGAGGTGTTATCCACCACCACACAGCCCGCCGCGCCTGCCTTCGGGGCGAACTCGGCCGACACGCTGCCGCCCGCCGAAAACAGGCCAATCTGGGCCTGTGTGAAGTCAAAATCCGCAAGATTGGTAACCCTGACCGGCTTACCCTTGAACATGATGGTATTGCCGGCGGACCGTTCGCTGGCGAGCGGGAATACCTGGTCTACCGGGAAGTTGCGCTGCTCCAGGATGCTCAGCAGCGTTTCCCCTACGGCGCCGGTAGCGCCGGCGACGGCTACGTTGTACTTCTTCATATGCTTTCTCTCTAAATTCTTGATATCAATGTGTTTTTCTGGAATGCACGCGCGACTCCCCGTGTTCCCCGGCAGCTACAGGCAGGGAAATCTAGGATGTCGCGTTGGTCGTCGTGAAGTACCAGGGCGATGTTGTGCGCCAGGACTGCTCGAAGGCACGGATCTTATCGGCATCTTCGAGAGTCAGCCCGATATCGTCTAAGCCATTGAGCAGGCAGTGTTTTCTGAATTCGTCCACGGCAAAGGGAATGCTGGAGCCATCGGGCTTATTGATGCATTGCTGCTCGAGATCCACTTCCAGCTCGTAGCCCTCGTTGGCCTCGACCTCCTCGAACAGCGCGGAGATAGTGGCCTTGTCCAGCACGATCGGCAGCAGGCCGTTCTTGAAGCAGTTATTGAAGAAGATATCGGCGAAGCTCGGCGCCAGAATGGCGCGAAAGCCGTAATCATCCAGTGCCCAGGGGGCGTGTTCGCGGCTAGAGCCGCAGCCGAAGTTATCGCGCGCGAGCAGGATTCTCGCACCCTGATAGCGCGGCTTGTTCAGCACGAAGTCCGGGTTTATTGGGCGTTTGCTATTGTCTGCATCGGGCAGGCCCTTATCGAGGTAGCGGTGCTCGTCGAACAGGTTGACTCCGAAGCCGGTGCGCTTGATCGATTTCAGGAACTGCTTGGGTATGATGAAGTCGGTATCGACGTTCGCCCTATCCAGCGGCAATACCCGCCCTTTTTCTGTGATAAATTTGTTCATGTTTCTCTCTTAAAATACTGTTTTTTAGGGCTTTATCCCATATCTCTTATGTCGACGAAGTGGCCATGAATGGCCGCGGCTGCCGCCATCGCGGGGCTCACCAGGTGGGTACGCCCGCCAAAACCCTGGCGCCCCTCAAAATTGCGGTTCGAGGTGGAGGCACAGTGCTTGCCCTCGCCCAGCTGGTCGGCGTTCATGGCCAGACACATGGAACAGCCCGGTTCGCGCCACTCCAGCCCCGCCTCGATGAAGATCTTGTCCAGACCCTCGGCCTCTGCCTGCTTCTTAACCAGGCCGGAGCCGGGCACAACCATCGCTACCTCGACGCTGCTCGCTACCTTCTTGCCCTTCACCACGGCCGCCGCGGCGCGCAGGTCTTCGATGCGCGAATTGGTGCAGGAACCGATGAAGATGCAGTCGAGGCGTATATCCTTGATCGCGGTTCCGCCCTGTAGGCCCATATACTTCAGGGCCTGCTGGATATTGCCGCGCTTGGTCGTGTCGCCTTCCTGGTCGGGGTCGGGGACATGGCCCGATATAGGGGCAACCATCTCCGGCGAGGTGCCCCAGGTGACCTGCGGCTCGATGTCGGCGGCCTGCAATACCACGGTGGCGTCGAATTCGGCGTCGGCATCGCTAACCAGATTGCGCCAGGCTTCGGTGGCCTGCTCCCACAACTCGCCGCTGGGGGCGAAGGGACGGCCCTTGATGTAATCCAGGGTAGTCTCGTCGACGGCGATTAGGCCCGCTCTGGCGCCGGCCTCAATAGCCATATTACAGACCGTCATGCGGCCCTCTATCGACAAGGCACGGATCGCTTCGCCGCCGAATTCGATGGTATAGCCGGTGCCGCCCGCCGTGCCAATCTGGCCGATAATGGCCAGTACGATGTCCTTCGAAGTGCAGCCGGGTTTTAGCTGGCCATCGACCCGCACCAGCATGTTTTTGGCTTTCTTCTGCATCAGGCACTGCGTGGCGAGCACGTGCTCCACCTCCGAGGTACCGATGCCGTGGGCCAGCGCGCCCAGCGCGCCGTGGGTAGAGGTATGGGAGTCGCCGCAGACGATGGTCATGCCGGGCAGCGTCGCGCCCTGCTCCGGGCCGACCACGTGCACGATGCCCTGACGCTCATCTGTCATCTTCAGCTCGAAGATGCCGAACTCGTTGCAGTTGTCGTCCAGCGTACGCACCTGAATCTTCGACACCGGGTCCAGAATGCCTTCCAGGCCCTGGCTGCGCTCGGCAGCGGTTGTCGGAATATTGTGATCCGGCGTCGCGAAGTTGGCGTCGGCCCGCCAGGGCAGACGTCCCGCGAGGCGCAGGCCTTCGAAGGCCTGTGGCGAGGTGACTTCGTGGATCAGATGGCGGTCGATATAGATCAACGCCGTACCATCTGCTCTCTCGGTGACGAGATGGGCATCCCAGATCTTGTCGTATAGTGTCTTACTACTCATTTTCGCTTACCACACTGATTTTCAGTTCAGATATTATAGATTAATTTACGAATATAATTCATTGATATACATAGTTATAATCAAGCCAGCTCTACCACCGAAAAGCCGGATCGGGCTAGCTCGTCGTCCTGCCGGGGGTGCTAACCGAGGCGTTCTGTCCACGGTCTCTTAGCAAATGGTCCATCAGTACCAGGGCCAGCATGGCCTCGGCGATGGGTGTCGCACGAATACCGACGCAGGGGTCGTGGCGACCCGTAGTTACCACCTCATCGGCCTCACCGGCCGTATTGATGGACTTGCCCGGCAGTCGAATGCTCGAAGTGGGCTTCAGAGCGATACTCGCCACGATGTCCTGGCCGCTGGAGATGCCGCCTAGCACGCCACCGGCGTTGTTGCCCTCGAAGCCATCGGGGGTAATCTCATCGCGGTGCTCGCTGCCCTTCTGCACCACTGACTCGAAGCCCGCGCCAATCTCCACGCCCTTCACCGCATTGATACTCATCAGGGCCTTCGCAATATCGGCATCGAGGCGATCGAAGATAGGCTCACCCAGACCGACCGGCACACCGGTCGCACAGACGGTAATTCTAGCGCCTATCGAATTGCCTTCCTTGTTCAATGCGGCCATATAGTCTTCCATTTCGGCCACCTTGGAGGCATCCGGACAGAAGAACGGGTTGTTCTCTATTTCGGCATAATCGACGCTGTCGATGGCAATCGGGCCGAGCTGGCTTAGATAGCCGCGTATCTCGGTGCCGCAGGTCTGTTTCAGATACTTCTTGGCGATGGCACCGGCCGCTACGCGCATTGCCGTCTCCCGTGCCGAGGCGCGGCCACCGCCGCGGTAGTCGCGAATGCCGTACTTGTTCCAATAGGTGTAGTCGGCGTGTGCAGGCCGGAACTGGTCCTTAATCTTGCTGTAGTCTTTCGAGCGCTGGTCTATGTTCTCGATGAGCAGGCCAATCGGCGTGCCGGTGGTCTTGCCCTCGAACACACCCGAGAGGATCTTAACCGCATCGTCCTCCTTGCGCTGGGTGGTGAAGCGACTCTGGCCCGGCTTGCGCCGATTCAGGTCGTGCTGCATATCGGCCTCGCTCAGCTCCATCCCAGGGGGGCAGCCATCGACCACGCAGCCGAGCGCGGGCCCATGGCTCTCGCCGAAGCTGGTTACCGTAAACAATTTACCGAAACTGTTTCCTGACATCTGGACACTCGAGAAAAAGGAGTTAACTCTTGCGGATACTGGCAGCAGGGCCTAAAAGCCACGGGATTGTACACTAATTAAACTGATCCCTGTACTGCTGTAATTCACTAACGGTAAGGGCTAGCACCCCTTCGCCCCCGTTCTCGAACTGTAGCCAAAGCAGCGGAACCTGCGCCAGACGCTCCGACAAATGGGAGTGGCTATACCCGACTTCCATCACCAATATGCCGCATGCTGTGAGGTGATCGACCGCTTCGCGCAGAATCTGAAGCGGTATCTCAAGGCCTGCATTCGCACTGATTAGCCCGAGAGCTGGCTCGTGAGCGAACTCGGCGGGCAACTCGGCGTACTCCTCTTCCGAGACATAGGGCGGATTGGTGACGATCAGGTCATAACGCGCATCGATGCCTGCGAAAAGATCGCTCTGGCGCACCCGCACCCTGTCCTCCAGGGCATGTAGCGCCACGTTCGCCTCTGCCAGAGCCAGGGCCTCGCTGCTGATGTCCACCAGATCGACGCGACAGTCGGGCCACTGCAGCGCTATCGCGATGCCGATACTGCCGCCGCCAGTGCAAAGATCCAGCACTCTCTCGGGCGGTGTAGCCATAAATGGTCGAAACTCGCCGAGAATCAATTCCGCGATGGGCGAACGCGGGACCAAGGCGCGCTCGTCGCAGATGAATTCGTGGCCCGCGAACCAGGCACGACCGACCAGATACGCCGTGGGCACCTGCTCGTCGATGCGGCGCCGCAGGGCGGCCTCGATCTCGGTGTGCTGCGCGGCGCTGATCTCACGCCCCAGCGCTTGCTGATCAGCGAAATCCAGGCCTAACAGGCCGTAAACCAGATAGAAGGCCTCATCTGCCGGATTGTCGGTGCCGTGGCCGTAACAGAGATCGGCGGCGGCCAGCCTTTGGCCGACATCTTCTAGGTAGTCTGCGATTCTCACTGCTGCGGCACCTGATTGACCTGTATGAAAGGAAAGCGCGATTGTAGCCGAAAATCCCTCGCACTAGCGGCACTGCTTAAAATTTCGCCTAACAGTCTGCAAGCAGAGCTGAATATGCTAATCTCTCGCTCCTCACTAGTTTGCAGCAAGCCTGGAATGGGCCTTGCACACGGATACGGTACATTCTTATGGAACAGGCATTTCTGGACATCTTAGAGAAGATTGGCGAAGACCCGAAGCGAGCAGGACTGATCGACACGCCGCAGCGAGCCGCGAAGGCCATGGAGTTTCTCACTCAGGGCTACGCGATGGACATCGACGAGGTCATCAACAATGCCCTGTTCCCCTCCGACACGGATGAGATGGTAATCGTCAAGAATATCGAACTGTATTCCATGTGCGAGCATCATATCCTGCCTTTTATTGGAAAGTGCCATGTCGCCTATATTCCTGCCGGCAAGGTAATCGGCCTCTCCAAGATCGCGCGCATAGTGGATGCCTATGCCAGACGCTTGCAGATACAGGAAAACCTCACCAACGAGATAGCCAACTGCATCGTAGAGAAGACGCAGGCGGCTGGCGCGGCCGTCATCATAGAGGCCGAACATATGTGCATGATGATGCGCGGCGTTGAGAAACAGAACTCTACGATGACCACATCCTGTATGTTAGGCGCATTTAGAAACAGCCAATCGACGCGCTCGGAATTTCTATCCCTTCTCAATAAATAGCTAACGTAGAACTAGTTCGATACGTTCCTCGCAAGACTGTAGCTCGCAGGCTGGCGCTAACGGCCCTACCCCTGCCGCCTCAATTCGAGCGGGGTCAATACCGGCAGCTATCAAGGCCTCACGGAGCGCATTCGCTCGCAGGGTAGATCGTCGCATTAGCTCATCGAGCGATTCATCTTCGGCTGTAAGGTGAGCGACGAGATAGACGTTGACGGACTGATTTGCATTCAGGGCATCGACGATCGGCGTTATGTCGAACATGGCGGGCAGCCTATCGCCGGACTGAAACGCGATCTCGGGAAGTATAACGCTGCCTCGTTGTCTCAGCCTATCCAGCAAGATTTCCTGCTCTACCGTCGCATCGACGGCAATCGGCGGCGCTTCGCCTGGAGCCACTATCTGCTCCAACTCTCGTGTTCCACCGGGCTCCACGACTTGGATATGCGCATAGATCTTCCTGTTGACGCGAGTGATGATATATAAGGCAAAATGGGGATCGTTCTCCAGACCCGAGTTGGCGCGAAAAGCCAGGTAGTACTGATTCCTCTCCGGCCCATAGAGGATACGATTCCTGAAGATATCGTTAGCCCAGTAGTTGCTACTGCCACAGCCCCTGCCCGTGCAGTTGAACAGCACTTCGTAGCTGCGCTCCTCCAGCTGATCCAGAAAGAACTGATAGACGTCTTCGCCACGGAAGCTCTGCGACACCTCGTAGGTCAAAGTGGTGACAGCTCCACGCAGGCGCTGCGATTCTTCGGGGATAACGTCTCCACGCACTCGTTCTAGACCGCCCAACACGAGGCGATAATTACTGTCGCGCTGCAGGTCACGCTCTACTATCGTCGAATCGGGAAAACCTGTCAGCAAGCTGTGATCGCTAAAACCGACGACGGGCTCATCTGGCTGCGCGACGCCGAACTGGGCAACACTAGCCAATAGCGTAATCTTGATGAACAGACTGCTGAATGAATAAGATCGCAACTGCATGAAGTGCATTCGTCCTCTTAGGGGTTCAGGGTATAGAGAAGTTCTCCGCAGCCCGGGGCGACGACATCTAGCGATAGACTGTAGAGAGTCGCATTGTCTGCATGACGGCGTGACTCTATAGTGCCATCCACAAGTAGAGACAACAAGTGAGACAGGAATGGATTGTGACCGACCAGTAGAATGCGCTGGTCGCCGAATGCCTCAAGCCTTTCCAGTAGTGCATACACATCGGCGCCGGGCTTAAGCCCTTCGTCGCTAGTCAACGCTAGGGCCGGAAACAGGGGCATGACGTAGGAGGCGGTCTGCTGCGCGCGCGTGTAGGGACTGCACAGCACTCTATCGACCAAGGGGGCGTACTCAGCAAACTTTTCGGCCACGGAGCGCGCCTGAGCTATGCCCTCGTCGGTTAGCTCCCTCACCTCATCCGATGCCGCCCTATCTTGCGCAATTGCATGTCTTAGCAGATATAGCAACATAGCGTGATCTCTCGCTAACTATAACAGGTCAGGAGTCCTGGCCGCCCTCATCGTCAGCCTTCTTCTCGCTCGCTTTCTTCGTACCAGCTGACTTCTTCGGCGCCTTCTTCTTGGCGGCCTTTTTCTTAGCTGGCGTTCGCGCAGAGCTCTTCTTCTCACTCGGAGATTCTGACTTGTCAGTATTCGCCGCGGACCCATTGGCTTTCTTCTTGGGCGAATCTGTCTCTGCCAGAGAGTTGTCTTCTACCTCAGGCAGGTCCGAGAACGGAAAGGGTTTCTCTTCGGACACATAGGTTAGAAACTTTATTACCTGCGACGCGTAGAGATCTAGCGTCGCCGCAAAGTAAAGCAGATTTGCGTTAGTCTTCCCGGTAAAAAGCGTAAATAGGGCCTGGCCGATACTTAGAATGACAATCAGCGGCAGGATAAGCACATAGGAGCCGATGACGAAGACGATCATGAACAGTATCCGAATCCAGACCGAGGGCTGTTTTATATTGTCTACAATTTCCAGAAGTTCGTCTGACATATTACTCTCCCAATTTCTCTTGCGCTCGACTAAGGCGCTCTACTCTCTATCTCTCTGTTCTCTGTATTCTGTATTCCGTTCTCGACTAGTCCAGTATCTTGTCTTCGTTGGCAGCGAATTCGACATCCAGCGCCTGCTCGCTCAGCATAAGCGATGAGATGATATTCTCTAGAGAATCATTCTCATAGATCACCTTGTACAGCCCGCTGGCCAATGGCATATAGACGCCCAGCTCGTCTGCCTTCTCCTTAACCAGCTTCACCGTGTTCACTCCCTCGGCGACCTGGCCTAGCTCGGCCTGCGCCTCGGTCAGTGGCGTGCCCTTGCCCAGCGCCAAGCCGATTCGGTAGTTGCGGCTGAGAGGCGTAGAACAGGTTACAACCAAGTCTCCTACACCCGCGAGCCCAAGAAAAGTCATGGGATCCGCGCCAAGCTCCTTGCCGAACCGGGCCATCTCGGTCAGCGCTCGCGTTACCAGCATGCTGTTCGTATTGTGCCCCATACCGAGGGCGGCCGCGATGCCGGCAATAATCGCGTAGATGTTCTTCAGTGAGCCACCCAATTCGACACCGAACATATCGTTATTCGCGTACACCCTGAAATACTTCGACTTTAGAGCGCTCTTTACTAATTCGCGAACTTCATCGTTGGGGCTCGCAATGACAGTACCCGTGAGATCCTTCTTCGCAATCTCGACGGCGAGATTAGGCCCACTTAACACACCGACTCTGGCATCGGGTGCTTCCTGGTTAAGTATCTGACTCATTAGATTGAAGCTGCCAGATTCGATACCCTTGGTGGTGCTTATCAACACGGCGTCGGCTGAGATATGTGGCACCATATCGCGCACCACTTGACGGAACGAGGAACTGGGCACGGCGACGAAGATTAAGGCGGCGTCTTTGACTGCCTCAAGCATATCGTTGGTCGCTTTGATCCTGTCGCTGAGTCTATAGCCCGGTAGGTATTGCGTATTCTCGCGGAGGCGATTGAGTCGATCGGCTCGGCCTTCGCTGCGCATCCAGAAACTGACGGCGAAGCCATTTTCTGCCGTTATATTGGCTATCACCGTGCCGAAACTTCCACCGCCGATAACCGCGATCTTACTGTTAGACATGGGTGTCCTTAGCTATTCCTACAACACACAATGATAGTCTGAATGGCTCGCAATACCAAGGCGGCGACCCTGTAGCGCCAGCTACATTCTCCCCGTAACTACCGTAAGCGGCCACTCGATGCGGCGAGTCGCTTCACCATCATCCCCCCATGCCTCAGAGAGCTCATCCCATATCAGCGCCAGAGGATTGCTGCCCTGGGCACGCTTATAGCGCTGCAACGCCGACCAGGAAGTGACATAGCTGCCGAACTGGGCAAGATTCCAGTCCCGCGTCAGCGCCAGGTCTTCCTGCACCGACGTCTCGAAGGGGAAATCGATATCCCGGTATCGATTCTCTACGAGTCGTCGTTCCTCGGGCCAGTAAGGACCGAGTATGTCTTCATAGAGTCTAGTCACGATCCCATCTATCGGCTGTTCGACCTTCTGCACGCCATAACACCACGCGGCGAATACGCCATCGGGTTTCAATGCATTCTTCACGCTGCTGAAAAATTCATCGTTAGCGAACCAGTGTAGTGCCTGCGCCACCGTAACCAAGTCACAGGAATTGGATTCTGCCAGATTCGTGCCCGCCAGCAGCGTCCTGTACTCGATGTTAGGAACCACCTGCGCCAGCTGTAATTGATCCGCACTGCCATCGGTCGCGATCACGCGCTCGAAGATGCGAGCCAACGAGGCCGCCGCCTGGCCGTTGCCGGTAGCACAATCCCACGCTAGCTCATGCCGCTCACACTGTGCCGCCAGGTATTCGAACAGCTCCTCGGGATAATCGGGCCGGGCCTCGGCATAGACCCGGGAGTGCTCAGAAAAATAGTCGTTGAATGCCATCGCCTTAGCCTCCGGCCATCAGTTCGATGCGATTCGACTGATAGAACACCAAGGCATCGTAGATCTGATTCGCTACAGATTTTGGCGTTATCGAGGCGCCGACGAACTGGTCGTACTCGTTCTCCGCGGTGATCGGCTGCCAGCTCAGGCGCAGGATGTCGCGCATGCTATTACCACTGAACTCGTTCATCCACTTCGAGTCGATGATGTCTACTACACCGTACAGCCCATCGCCTTCTATATCTTCGATCACGCGGGCAGCACCGATGCGGCCGTACATATCCACAGCCACCAATAGGTCAACCCTGCCGTTGAAGCCATCATCGGCCGTGGTGGGAACCGCTATCGCTACCGGCTCGCCGGCTCTGGTAGCCCTGTAGGCTAGTCTGTCTCTATCGAGGTTTAGAAGCGGCAAGTTGCTGAGCTCTGCCTGACTCCCGTCCGCGCGCAGCAGATAGCTGTCCAGGACCAGATCGTTATCGTAGCTGACGGCTGCGAAGAGCTCTGCAAGACCTGCGCGGTCGAAGCGCTGCTTCGCCTCCAGGATAGCCTGCCGGCTAAGGCCGTCTACAACAGCCAGCACCAACACGGTGACGGCGAGCAGCCCGACGGCCGGCAATGCCTTTCGAAGTCTTTCAACATGAGGGGAATCAGACATAACGGTCTCGCTACGACAGGGTTTACACGGCGCCAGCGTGTCGCCTCGGCATTGCAGACACTAGATGAATGCGGAGGCCGCCGCCACGATCGACATAAGCGGTGCGGGATAGACACCGAACAGTAACAGCAGGATCAAGAGAATCGCGAGTGCGCCATAGGAGCTTATGCTCTCCATGCCCCCTACCCTATAGGGAATGCTATGCTTCTCCGGCATGAGCACTCGGTAGACGATGCGCAGGTAGTAATACAGGCCAATGCCGCTGCCTAGCACGAGCACCGCCAGTAGCATCCACAGGCCAGTCTCGACACCGCTGAGGAATATGTAGAATTTGCCGATGAAGCCCACCGTCAAGGGAATGCCGGCAAGCGACAGCAACATGGCGATGAACATGCTCGCCAACCAGGGATTGCGCCAGAATAGCCCCCTGTACTCCTTGATCGAATCGAATTCCTTCTCGCTGGAGGAAATTACGGACGCGACGCCGAATGCCCCGAGCGACATGATCACATAGGCAATTAGATAGAAACTGACAGCCTCGACCGCGAGTGTGCCGTCTGCATAGTGGCCCGCTATCAGGGCCAGCAGCAGATAGCCCATATGGGCGATCGACGAATAGGCCAGGATGCGCTTGAGGTTGTCCTGCAATAGCGCGAGCAGATTGCCTGCGAGCATGGAGGCCGCAGCGACTAAAGAGAGCGCAGTAACCATAGAGTCGAACGAGAGCGCCTCGCTGATCTCAACGAAGCGCAGCAGCACTACGAACATCGCCGCCTTGCCGATAGTGGCCAGATAGGTGGTCGCGGGGATCGGAGACCCCTCGTACACGTCCGGCGTCCACATGTGAAATGGCGCCAGCGAGAGCTTGAAGGCTACGCCAGAAACGATCATCAGCAACGCTACAATCGTATAACCCTCTCCAAGACCGGCGGCGGGCAATTCCCTAACACTAGTGAACGACAAGGTCCCAGTCTGCGCATAAACGAGAGCCATGCCAAACAGAATAAAGCCCGAAGCCGCGGCCGAGAGCACCAAGTATTTCACCGAGGCCTCTAAGGGGTATTTGGCCGAATCCTTGCTATGCAGCGGATAGGCCACCATGCCGTACAGCGACATGCTCAGCGTCTCCAGGCCCAGCACCATGCTGACGAAATGATTGCTGCTCACCATCACGACCGCTCCAATCGTCGCGATCGTTAACAGCAGGAAATATTCTTCCCGATGATCGTCTAACTCGAAGAAATACGGAAAGCTAAGCACTGCAATTAGCATCGCGGCCGCGCAGACGACCAGGGTAAATAGCAGGCTGTACTGATCGATAATTAGCAGCGGCGTAATCTGCTGATTAGTCCAGCTCATCATCGCCCCTGCTACTACTGTGGCCGCGAGTAGGCCCGTGATCACGATGGAGGCCGTAGTGATGTAGCTGCGGCGAATACCGATCATCAGCATCGCCAGCACCGATGTCGCCGTGACGATTAGCAGCGGCGTGAGGGGTAAGAGATCGTCAAATGTCATCGTCATAGCAATCACTGCCCCGCCGCAAAGAAGAGCAGCTCGGTATCACCCAGCAGGCCCGCGAGCGAAGAGGCCGACAGGTCGAGGAAGCTCTGCGGGTACATGCCCATCCAGATCAGGCCGACCATCATCGCGCCAAAATAGAACATCTCCCGGCGGCTGAGATCACTCAGATGACTGTCGTCGAAATCGGCGTTGCGATAGTCGCCATGGAATACCTTCTGAATAACCCACAGCGAATAGACCGATGCGAAAATCAGTCCGAAGGCTGCGGCAACGGTGAGCGTTATATTCGCCTTGAACGCCCCCAGCAGCGCGAGGAATTCGCCGACGAAGTTGCCCAGTCCTGGCATGCCTAGCGCCGCGATCGAGAAGAACAGTGCCACAAACGAGAGTCGCGGCACCTTGGCCCAGAAGCCGCCCATGTGATCCATATCGCGCGTATGAATGCGGTGCTGCAGGCCGCCGGCGAGCATGAACAGGGCCGCCGCACTCAAGCCATGTGCCAGCATCGTCATCACGGCACCCTGCAGTGCCTGCTCGTTCCAGGCGTAGATTCCCAGCATCACGAAACCCATGTGGCTTACGCTGGTATAGGCGATCAGCCGCTTAATATCGCTCTGGGCGAAGGCCACCTTGGCGCAGTAGAGTATGCTAATCACAGCTAGCGTCATCGCTATCGGTGCGAACTCCATGGATGCGGCCGGAAACAGTGGCACGGCAAAGCGGATCAGTCCGTAGGCACCGGTCTTGAGCAGCACGCCAGCTAGGATCACACTGCCTGCGGTCGGCGCCTGCGAGTGCGCGTCGGGCAGCCAGGAATGGAACGGGAAGCTCGGTAGCTTGGTACTGAAGGCGACGAAGAAGCCGAGCATGATCCACATCTCGATAGCGCCGCTGGTGCTGACCTTGAGCAGGTCGAAGTAGTCGAAGCTAAACCAGCCGAACTGAATATAGTGGAAGTACGCCAGTGCGAGTATCGAGATCAGCATCAACATGCCGGTCACCTGCGTGAAGATGAAGAACTTCATCGCGGCGTAGTTCTTGTTCTCGTGGCCCCAGATCGCGATGATGAAATACATCGGGATTAGCATGACTTCCCAGAAGAAGAAGAACAGGAATAGGTCCAGCGCAGTGAACACGCCGATCACACCGGCGAGAGTCCACAGTAGATTAAAGTAGAAGAAGCCGACACGCTCGGTGATCTCGTCCCAGGCCGAACCGATCGCGATCGCCCCGAGAAAGACTGTTAGCACCATCATCAACACGCTCAATCCGTCGGCGGCAAGATGGAAGGAGATGCCGAACTGCGGAATCCACTGCGCGTTGTGCTGAACGATCCAACTCGCCGCTCCGAAATCGGCACCGACGAGTGGCATCATAACGAGGAGGTCGATTACCACCGCGGCCAGCGCGACCACGCGCGGCGCCTTCGGGCTGAGCCCCTCCGACAGCCACGCTAGCACACCGCCCAGGAACAGGATGCTGATGAGCACTACCAAAATCATAGCAGTACTCCTACGGTGATCAATATTACGACGCCACCCGCGATGCTCAGCGCATACCAGTTGAGCTGCCCGGTCTGCGTCCGCGCCAGCATCCCGTGAGCGGCACGCGATATCTCAACCAACAGCCCGTACAGGGAGTCGATCAGATCTTTCTTGTTGATGCGCGCGAGGAACAGGAACGGCTTTACGAACAGCAGATCATACAAGGCATCCATGCCCCAGCCGCTGAACCAGAAGCGGTGTAGCTTGGCGGCGAGGGGGTTAGCGAGCAGCTTCTCCACCGAGAAAGTCTTGGACATGAAGAATAGGTAGCTCACGGCAATGCCGAGTAGCGGCACGGCGATCATGATCGCGTGCATCAATCCACTAATATGGTGCTCCTCATGAACTTCGCCATGGTTGAACACGGCATCGACGGGTATCTGTATCCAGCCGCCGAATAGCGCTAGCACCATGAGTATCAGCAGCGGCGTCGCCATGCTGGCACCGGCCACCTCCTTCTCGTCGTGATGCCCCTTGCTCTCGCCGAAGAACACGACGAATACCAGCCTGAAACTGTAGATGCCCGTGAAGAAGGCACCGATAACACCGCCTATCCAGAGCAGGAGGCCTGGGCCTTCCATCTCCAGCGCCGCTATCAATATCTCATCCTTACTGAAATAACCCGAGGTGAAGGGGAACGCCGCGAGGGCAAGGCTGCCGATCATAAACGAGGCGAAGGCGATCGGGAGTTGCTTGCGCTTGCCGCCCATCTTGAAGATGTCATGCTCGTGATGCAGGCTCAGTATTACCGTGCCTGCGGCGAGGAAGAGTAGCGCCTTGAAGAAGGCGTGGGTCATCAGATGGAACACCGAGGCCGACCAGGCGCCGACGCCCAGACCGAGGAACATATAGCCAATCTGGCTCACGGTCGAGTACGCCAGTATGCGCTTGATGTCGTGCTGGGTCATCGCCGTGAAGCCCGCCATCAGCAGCGTGATCAAGCCTATCCACGCCACCAGAAGTTGCACCGTGGGCGCGAGCTCGAACAAAACGTGGGTTCTGGCGATGAGGTACACGCCGGCCGTTACCATGGTCGCCGCGTGGATCAGCGCGCTGATCGGCGTGGGACCTGCCATCGCATCCGGTAGCCAGGTCTGTAGTGGTAGCTGGGCCGACTTACCGACCGCGCCACCCAATAACAGCAGTGAGGCGGCGATAGCGAGGCCGGAGCCCACCGCCCACTGCGCCTCTGCCGCGTGCAGCATGTCCTGGATGTTGAGTGTGCCGAGTTGCGCGAAGAGCAGGAACAGACCGATGGCCATGGAGGTGTCGCCCACGCGCGTGGTGACGAAGGCCTTCCGCGCGGCGTAGCCGTTCTCGGGCTTGGTGTACCAGAATCCGATCAGTAAATAGCTACAGAGCCCCACTCCCTCCCAGCCGAGATAAAGCAGAACGAGATTGTCAGCCAACACCAGCATCAGCATCGACGCCACGAATAGATTCATATAGGAGAAGAAGCGGCTATAGCTTGGGTCGTCGAGCATGAAGCCGGTGGAGTAGAGATGTATCAGGAAGCCGACGCCGGTGATAATTAGCATCATGACTAGAGACAGCCCGTCGAGGTAGAAGCTAAAGCCGGGGTTGAAGTCCCCTACCGCCATCCAGGTCCAGACCTTGAGCACGTAGTGCGTCTCGCCGGAGCCGAGCAATTCGACGGCGATCGCCGCGGCGACGAGGAAGGAGAGCCCGATAGAACCCGCGCCGATGACCGCGACCAGGCGCTTGGGCAGGTTGCCACTGCTCAACACCAGACTAAGAAAGCCCAGAAGTGGAAACGTCGGTAATAGCCAAATTAATTCTTGCACTCTAGCTGCCCTATCCCTTCATCTGACTGAGTACGTTGATGTCAACCGTGTGGTAGCGCCGGTACATCTGAATGATGAGACCGAGGCCCACCGCCACTTCGGCCGCGGCCAGCGTCAGTATCATGAGAAACATCACCTGACCATCGGCGTGCTCCCATCTTGCCGCCGCTACGATGAACGCGAGTCCGCTCGCATTAATCATGATCTCCAGCGACATCAGCACAAACACGATATTACGCCGCGTCAACACGCCGATCAGACCGAGCACGAAGAGTATGCCGGCGAGTATCAAGCCATGTTCGATTGGTATCGATTCCATTATCCGTCTTGTCTCACTTGTGCAAGATTCATTGTTCCGAACTTCCTGCTCTGTTCCAGTTTCATTTCTTCGCCAGGTGGTAGGCCGAGACGAGTCCGGCGAGTAGCAGGATGGACGCCAGCTCCACCGCCAGCACATAGGGGCCGAATAGCAAGGCGCTGACCTGCATCACATCGACCGTTGTCAGTGCCAGCTCATGATCGACCTGAGTGAGCACACTCAATAACTGCGCCAGCAATACAGCGGCGAGTATGGAGGGCACTATCCACACCCGCGGGCCTAACCAACTGCGCTCCTGATCCAGGCTCTTCTGCCCCATGTTCAACATCATTATTACGAACAGGAACAGCACCATGATGGCGCCGGCGTAAACGATCGCCTCGAGTACGGCGGCAAACGGCGCGCCCAGCACGTAGAAGCAGACGGCAACCGCCAGCAACGACAGAATCAGATAGATGAGCGCGTGCACGATGTTGCTCTGCAGGATGACCGCTACCGTTGCGATGACGGCCACGGCCGCCGCTATGTAGAACAGCAGTATCACGGTAGCAGGCTCCTCACATTTACCGGCTCGGCCTCGTTCTGCGCCTCGCCCTTGTCCTTGCCGCCGATCTTCTTGCCCGCCACACGATAGAAGTTATAGTCGTGGTACTTGCCGGTGCCATCGATCAACAGGTCTTCTTTCTCCCACACCATGTCCTGCCTGACGTACTCGGCCATCTCGAAATCCGGCGTCAGCTGTATCGCATTGGTGGGGCAGGCCTCTTCGCAGAAGCCACACATGATGCAGCGCGAGAAATTGATGCGGAAGAACTCGGGGTACCAACGCCCCTCCTCGTCTTCCGTCTTCTGCAGGGCGATGCAGTCCACCGGACAGGCGACGGCGCAGAGATTGCAGGCGACGCAGCGTTCCTCGCCGTCGGGATCGCGGCTCAGGATAATGCGCCCACGCCAGCGCGGGAACATATAGGGCTGCACATCGGGATACTCGACGGTATCTGTCTTGACCCACAGATGCGAGAACACACGCCAGAGCGTTACTACCTGACTCGTCAGCGTGTCCTTAATCAGCGTGAGCATGATTCCCTCCCCTTACTGCTTTTAAAAATACCCATTAGCTAGTACCCAGAATAATCGCGCCGGTAATCAACAGATTCACCAGTGAAACAGGTAGCAGGAATAACCAACCATAGGTCATCAGTTGATCGTAGCGTGGCCGCGGTATGGCGGCACGCATCAATATGAAGAAGGCAATAAATGCAAAGGCCTTCAAGACGAACCAGACTATCGGCGGCAGGAACGCGGGTCCTAGCCAGCCCCCGAAGAACAGCACCGTAATCAAGGACGAGATCAGCACCAGACCGAGATATTCGCCGACGAAGAACATGCCAAACTTCATGCCAGAGTATTCCGTGTGGTAGCCCGCACAGATCTCCTGCTCTGCCTCCGGAATATCGAATGGTAGTCTGTGGCTCTCAGCCACGCCCGCGATGAGGAAGATAACGAAGCCGACAAACTGAGGGATTATGTACCAGCCGCCCTCCTGCGCGAGAACGATCTCGCGCAGATTGAACGAACCCGCCAGTGCGACGACGCCCAGTATCGAGATCCCCATGAACACTTCGTAGCTAACCATCTGCGCCGCGGCGCGCAGCGAGCCTAACAAGGCATACTTGTTGTCCGAGGAGAGGCCGCCCAGCATGACGCTATAGGCCCCGAGCGATGCCATCGCCAGCACGAATAGCACGCCGATGTTCGAGTCGACTACACCGACGCCTGGGGCGAACGGCATAACGCTGAAGCTCAGCAGTATCACCGTCATGATGATCGCCGGCGCGAGCACGAAGCTAAACTTGTCGGCGAACGGCGGCACCCAGTCTTCCTTGGTGAATATCTTGATCATATCGGCGACCACCTGCAGCAGGCCGAACGGGCCCACCCGGTTCGGGCCGAGCCTCTCCTGCCAGAAGCCCAGCAGCCTCCGCTCTACCCAGATCAGCATGGCGGCGACGAGTATTACCGTTACCAGTATGGCGCCAATGCTTAAGCCTGATCCCACTTCGAATGTCATGCGCTAGACTTCCTCTTCCTGCATATCGCTGACGATTAGATTCTTGATGCCGCGAATCGTGGCCTGCGCCGAGCTCTTCTCGACCTCTATGCTGCCATCGAACTCGGCCGGACTTATATTCGAGTCGCCACAGTACAGCATCGCGGTACCCTGACTGACTCCCGTGCGAATACACACGACCACGGGAGCACCTAGCGGTGTGATGGTTGCCACATCGCCCTGAGCCAGGCCCCGCTCCTGGGCGTCCTCTGGACACAGCCCCACGTAGGCATCCGTCATTCGCGCCTGTATCGGCATCGCCCTGGCCGAAAGCTCATCGCTGCCGAAAATCTGATAAGAATAGGCAAGCTTGAGCTGCTTACCTTTAAGCGGCGCTGGCATAGTCGACGACTCGAAATAGTCTCCGCCAGTCGATCGGTCGATCAGCAGGCAGCCGGCATGACCCTGCTTCAACTCGCCGTTCACCTCGTCCTGGAACTTGCTGATGGACTGATTCGAATTCCATTTCGGTGCCCACGAAGCACCCAGAATGCTGGCGTCTTTTTGCGAGGGTATGCCCTCCATGGAGAAAGACATGATCGACTCGGCATCCTCCATCTGCTTCGGCTCGTGCACATTGACGTTGGCGATCATCGCCGTCCGTCCACTATAGCGATGCGGCTGCCGCGGCACCTTCATGCCCGCGACGAAGGGATTGCCCTTAGGCAAGACTTCGGACAGTCGCGCAAAGTTAGGGGCCTCATTGCAGCAGCGCGCTATTAGTTCGTCGACATGGGCTGCATCGTTTATCCAGCGCCAGGCCGGCTGCGCGAGTTTCTGGCATTGATGCACCTGAAAACTTAGCTGCGCCCTGCCCTCGTAGTTCACATAGCTGGCCTCGTGTTCAGAGAACGCCGTCACCGGCAGTACGACATCGGCTCTGTTCGTCGTCGCCGTGGTAATTTGGTCGAGCACCAAAACTTTTTCCGCCGCGTCGATGGCCGCACCGACCTGCTTCTTCGCCGCGCGCCGGTAAAGGTCGTTCTCGAGTACGACGACGCGCTTCGCAGCGCCGCTCTGTAATTTTTCTAAAGCGGCGCCTAATGAGTTCTCAGCGCCAGCCATCAGCCCCATGCCCATGCTGTTAACCTCAGGCACGATAAGGCACAAGTCGATCGCCGCGTTATCCCTACTCTGAGACAGTGCGCGGGCAATATTGGCCGCCGCCTTAATCAGTTCGCTGCCGTTGCTGTTGCCGGCGAGTATAAGCGGTCGCTTGGCCGCACCGAGTTCCGTCGCAATCTGCTCGATGAGTTGTGCATGGTCTTCTGTTCCGGCACCAGCGGGCGCGGCTGAGGCAATCTTGTGCGCGATCTGATGCCCCATGGCCGCAACCGTGTCCAGGGATTCCACTGCGCGGCTGGAGGCAATATCGTCGAGACGACTCACCGAGGGGCTCAGTATGCTTAGCGGACTGCGCTCCTGCTGTGCCAGCTCGCGTACCGCCGCGTCCTGCCACTGCGGTATCCTGCTGCCATCTGCCAGTTCCTTCGCCTTGTTGCGTACCGACTGCCGCAGCGCGAGTGCGATGCGCGGCGCTATGTTGGTGACGTCCTCGCCGAGCACTAGCACGGCGTCGCACTGTTCGATCTCACGCACGCTCGGGCTGTTAAATGCGGTATCGCTCGCGAGTGCCAGTATCTCCTGCATAGCTTCGTGCTCAACGTCGGAATAGCCCGCGTAGAAGTTCTCCTCACCCACCATGCAACGCAGCGCGAAGTTCGATTCGTTGCTGGCGCGAGGCGAACCGATGCCGATGCTGCCCTCTTTATTGAAATCTTTCAGCACGGCGCGAACCTGATCGTCGGCTAGCAACTCGCCGGTATTGTCGAGACGCTGCACTGGTTCTAATATGCGTTCTCTGCCGTTTACATAGTCGAAACCGAAGCGCCCCCTATCGCAGAGGAAATAGCCATTCACCTCGCTATGGTAGCGGTTGACGATGCGCCGCAGGCTGCCATAGCGCTCGCCCGGTGCCGTGTTGCAGCCAACGGAGCAACCCACGCAGACCGAAGGCGCCGTCTGCAGATCCCACTTGCGGCTGTAGTTCTCACTGAATGCCTTATCTGTAAACACGCCGGTTGGGCAGACTTCGACTAGATTGCCGCTGAATTCGCTCTCCAGCGTGCCCTCCTCGTGCCTGCCGAAATAGACATGATGGTGTGAGGCCTGCGCCGAGAGGTCGGTGCCGCCGGCGTAGTCCCCATAGAAGCGCACACAGCGATAACAGGTTATGCAGCGGTTCATCTCATGATTGATGAACGGGCCCAAATATTGATTGTGATGCGTGCGCTTCTTCTTGTCGTAGCGACGGTAGTTGTGCCCAGACATCTGCGTCATATCTTGCAGGTGACACTCGCCACCCTCCTCGCACACAGGGCAGTCGTGCGGGTGGTTGATCATGAGGCTCTCGATCACTTCGGAGCGGAACGACTTCGCGCCTTCGTCCTCGACGGAGATGATCGCGCCATCGGTCGCAGGCGTCATGCAGGCCATGACCAGCATGCCTTCCTTGTCGTCGGCGTCGCGGTACTGCTTAACCGCGCACTGGCGGCAGGCACCCACGGAACCCATGCAGGGGTGCCAGCAGAAGTAAGGCAGGTCCAAGCCCTGCGACAGACACTCCTGCAACAGATTGTTATCGGGGTCTGCCTCGTACTCCACCCCATCAATAACAATTTTCGCCATCAACAACTCCAATCGATGCGTCTACGGCCTCGGCACTCAGTGCTTATAGCTACAACGCTTCTGACTAATATGATTCTCGAAATCTTCCCTAAAATGCTTGAGCCCACTACCCAGTGGTGCCGTCGCTCCCGGCGCCAGCGCGCAGAACGTCCGCCCCGGCCCCAGATAGGTCACGTGATCCTGCAGGATCTGCAGGTCCTTCTCGCTGCCATTGCCATTCTCCAGATCGCGGAAGATCTGATCTACCCAGGGCAGCCCATCGCGGCAAGGCGTGCAGAACCCACATGACTCGTGCGCGAAGAACTTCATCAGATTGCCTACCATGCCGACTGGACAGGTCCTGTCGTCCAAGACGATCATGGTGCCGGTAGCCAGCCTGCTGCCGACCTTCGCGATCTCCTCGTAGTCCAGCGCCAAGTCCAGATGCTCGGGCAGCATGAAGTCCGTAGACCCACCGCCCGGCAGAAAGCCTCTAAGCTCCAAGCCTTCCTGCATGCCGCCTGCGTAATTCTCTAACAAGTCTCTGATGGGGAGCCCGAGTGGCAATTCCCAACAACCCGGCGTCTTCACTTTGCCGCTCACGCCGAAAAGCTTGGTGCCATGATCTTTGCCCTTGGTGAGTCCGTGGTACCAGTCTACGCCATAGGTCAATATCCCCGGCAGATTGCAGATCGTCTCGACGTTGTTCACGATAGTGGGCTTGCCCCACAGGCCACTCACCTGCGGAAACGGCGGCTTCGCGCGCGGGTTCGCACGCTTACCTTCCAGGGCATTCAGCAGCGCCGTCTCCTCGCCACAGATGTAGCGCCCTGCACTGGTGTGCATGATGATGTCCAGATCGAAGCCAGTGCCGAGGATATTCTTGCCGAGATAGCCCTTCTCGTTTGCCTCATTGATCGCCTTTCTTAGTGCCTGTTCGGATACGGTGTACTCGCCGCGCAGGAAGATATAGGCCTTGCTCGCCTGAATCGTGTAGGCGGCGATGATCATGCCCTCGATTAGCAGATGCGGATCGCCCTCCATCAGCAGCCTGTCCTTGAAGGTACCCGGCTCCATCTCGTCGGCGTTGACGACCAGGTATTTCTGCTTCGGCGCCCCCTCGCCGGAGGGTACGAAGCTCCACTTCAGACCCGTCGGGAAGCCGGCGCCGCCGCGACCCTTGAGACCCGAGTCCTTAACCAGATTCAGCACGTCTTCGGGGCTGAGACCCTTGGCAATGGCGCGCAGGCTCTCGTAGCCCGCATTCGCCTCATAGCCGGCGATGTCCAGCGGGGGCCGAGACATATCGATGTTCTTTGTTAAGGGGTTTGTTACCACTTTAGTATCCGCTTAATCCTCTTTGGCCTACTTATTTAGCTTCTTTATATTGATTGATGATCGAATCGATCTTCTCCGGCGTCAGGTTCCTGTGCAGGTCTGGCCCCACCATCATCACCGGTGCGCGATCGCAGTCCCCCAGACAGGGTACGGGGATCAATGTGAAATCGCCGTCTTCTGTTGTCTCGCCGTACTCGATAGCCAGCTGCTTTTTCATGTGCTCGCGCATCTCTTCGCAGCCCATGATCCAGCAACTCACACTCTCGCAGAACAGCACGACGTGTTTGCCCACCGGCTGGCGATAGACCAGGTTGAAAAATGTCGCCACTCCCTCGAGGTCAGCCGCCGGTATATCCAGATACTTGGCTATGGCTAACAGGCTCTCATCAGATACCCAGCCCTCGTGCTTCTGCACGATCTTCAATGCCTCAAGACCCACTGCACGCTTGTCCGGGTACAGCGTCATCTCGTGCTCGATCTCGGCGATCTCATCACTGGTGAGTGCGCGCGCCTTCTTCGACGTGCTGGCTATTAACTGCTGACTCATAGTCGTTCTACAACTCTCTTCGTTTTTTATACTTCGGCATCGCTAATATCACCTATCCACATCCGCCATCACGAAATCGATGCTCGCGATAATCGCGATCAGATCGGACACCATGAAGCCGCGGGATATCTCCGGGATCATCTGCAGGTGTGCGAACGATGGCGTACGGATACGCGTCCTGTAGGAGTTCGTATTGCCATCGCTCACCAGATAGTAGCTATTGATGCCCTTGGTCGCCTCAATCGCCACGGTAACCTCGTTCGGCGGGATAACCGGCCCCCAGCTCACACTCAGGAAGTGATTGATTAGCGTCTCGATATCCTGCAAGGAATTCTCTTTTCGCGGCGGCGTGGTCAGCGGGTGATCCGACTTGTAGTTGCCGGACGGCATGTTCTTCATGCACTGTTTTATGATGCGCAGGCTCTGCCGCATCTCCTCCACGCGCACGGCGCAGCGATCATAACAATCACCATTTTCAGCTATTGGTATATCGAATTCGAAGTTCTCGTAGCCGCTATAGGGTCGCTGCTTTCTAAAATCCCACTCCAGCCCTGTAGCCCGCAGGCCCGCGCCGGTTACACCCCAGCTAAGTGCCTCGTTGGTGTCGTAGACGCCGACTCCCTGTGTGCGACGCTTCAGAATGCCATTGTTCATCACCATGCTATCGTACTCGTCCAGCCTTGCCGGCATGAAGTCCAATAACTCCTGGATGCGAGTCTCCCAACCCTTCGGCAAGTCCTGCGCGACGCCGCCGATGCGGAACCAGCCCGGGTGCATGCGCGCACCGCAGATGGATTCGATGATATTAAAGATGCGTTCGCGCTCCACGAACATGTAGAAGATCGGAGAGAGCTGGCCTACGTCCTGCGCGAAAGTGCCATAGAACAACAGATGGCTACAAATTCGAAACATCTCCGAGAGCATGACGCGAATGACTTTTACCCGCTCCGGCACCTCGATGCCCGCCATCTTCTCCACCGCCATGACGTAAGGGAGATTGTTCATGACACCGCCGAGGTAGTCGATGCGATCGGTGTACGGAATATAGGTGTGCCAGGATTGACGCTCGCCCATCTTCTCGGCACCGCGGTGGTGGTAGCCGATATCCGGCACGGCATCTACCAGTATCTCACCATCCAGTTGCAAAGCGATGCGGAACGCGCCGTGCACGCTCGGGTGGTTGGGCCCCAGATTCAGAAACATGAATTCGGAGTTTTCCGAGGCCCGTTTCATGCCCCACTCTTCGGGCTTGAATTTCAGCGCCGCCTGCTCGTAGTCTTCCTGATCATCGCTGAGCGTGAACGGCTCCATCTCCGTGGCCCGCGCCGGATGCTCCTTACGCAGGGCATGACCCTTCCAGGTTGGCGGTAGCACGATGCGGTAGAGATTGGGATGCCCTTCGAACTGGATGCCGAACATGTCCCAGGTCTCGCGCTCGTACCAATTCGCATTGGGCCAGAGCCGCACGACAGTGGGCAGGCTGAGGTCGCTGTCAGACAGCGGCACCTTTACGCGGAAGTCGCAGTTTCCGGAGAACGACATGAGGTGATAGACCACGGTGAATTCGCTGTCGGGCTGGCCCTGCCTGTTGCTGCGCAGGCGCTCGTCGATGGCCGTGATATCGAATAGCATCTCGAAGCGAGGCGTGATGTCGTCCCGCAGCGCTCGCAGCACCGTGTGCAGGTTCTGTCGCTCCACCCACACGGTAGGCATGCCGTCACAGGTCGCCTGCTCAGCCAGCAGAAGATCGCCGTGCATCTGCCTCAGCTGGGCTAGAGACAGCGCCAGGCCAGGGCTTGCTTCGACCGTATTTTCAGCACTCGTTATCACAATAATTTACTTTATCTTATCTCTATATCTATCTGTATTATAAGTATTTATCAAACATCGTTTGGCGACCTGAGCTCGGTCGCCGCGATGCGATCCGGCGATCGCACGACGCGCTGCACCGGGTTCGCCTCCTTCTGAATAATGCCCTGGTCGTTGATGACCCAACTCAGCGGGCGACGCTCTCTGCCAATAGACTCCTGCAGCAGGATCAAGCCCTGTAGCAAGGCCTCCGGTCGCGGTGGACAGCCGGAAACGTAGACATCCACGGGTAGGAACTTGTCGACGCCCTGCACGACGGAGTAGATGTCGTACATGCCACCGGAATTCGCGCAGGAGCCCATGGAAATCACCCATTTCGGCTCGAGGAGTTGCTCGTACAGCAGTTTCACTACCGGCGCCATCTTGCGGAACACCGTGCCGGCTATGACGATCATGTCCGCCTGACGCGGGGTGCCACGTATTACCTCCGCGCCGAAGCGCGCGAGGTCATGGCGGCTGGTAAAGGCCGTCGCCATTTCCACGTAGCAGCAGGAGAGCCCGAAATTAAAGGGCCAGATCGAATTCTTGCGCCCCCAGGACACCATGTCCTCGAGATTCGCCATCACCACATTGCGGCGAATGAATTCGTCCATAGCACTGCCACCGGGCTGTGGCGACGCGGCATCGTCTGCCTTCTGCAGTTCCCAACTCATAGCTTGAATTCCTTCTTATTGGTTACCCCGCCCGGGCCGGGCAGTGTTCGCAGCTCGCGTCTCTGGGTCAGGGTGCGCCAATCCAGGGCCCCGATACGCCAGAGATAGAATAGTGCTGCGATGAGTATGCCGATGAACACCGAGATCTCGATGAATCCGGGCCAGCCCGCCTCGCGCACGGCCACCGCCCAGGCGAAGAGAAACACGACCTCGAGGTCAAAGATGATAAACAGTATGGCAGGCAGGTAGAAATGTACGGATATTCGAAACTGGGCGCTGCCGACCGAAACGATGCCAGACTCGAAGGGAAGATTCTTGGAGTGGGCGGTTTTGCGCTGCCCAAGGAAGAACGAGAGCCCGAGCATGGTAACGACAACGGCCATCACCAGAGCGAAGTAAAAGAGGAACGGCCTGAGACCGTCTATGATTTCGTTAGGTAATTCCAAGCACTTAACTCCAAACATCCCGGCCAGCGGTCTATTGGATTCAAGTTGAAGCGACTCCCGTGTGGACTCGGTCCAACTACTGCTGAATCATTAACACGTACTACGCAATAACCGCCCCTTCTGAGCCTATCAATTGGGTTTCAATACTGCGCAGGCCGAAAAATTCTCTAACCTGCATTCGAGATACTACACTTGTAATCGATTCTGGAAGCTTTCGGGATTGTAAGAGGTGACACGGAATTTGGAGGGTAGTCTGCCCTGTGCATGATCTGATGAAGGACCATGACCTTTGGCATCGTGCCAGGGACTGTATGTCACTACCCATAGAGTTTTACCACTCTTTCGGGAGCCCAGTTACTGACTCTAAGTCACCGCGCGAGACTATTGTGGGACGCGGATCGTTTTGCGGGCTCTCATTGCTTTTATTCGCTACCCTGCCAGTGCCCTGCCACTAAATTATTCCAGATTTCTGGCGGCGATACGGACACTAAATAACGCTAGAAAATTTACACGCATAGCCTCGCGATAGCAAGTATTTTGTCGGCACAGCGCAGGTGGCTAGTGGCTTTCAAGAATTTTTCAGAATAGCAGGCAGAGAGATCCAGCTGCGCGTTAGCGCTGCGACTGAATCTCCTTCCAGTTCTCGTAGTATTCAAGGCTCACCATCTGATTGAGCTCCTCGAACTCCTCGTTCTTCTGCTGCAGATTCGCCTTCATAACATCGCCGACGGAGAGCAGGCCGATGTATTCGCCATTCTCCTCAATCAGCAGGTGTCGCACGCGGCGACCGAGAAATTTATCGGCGAGTTGGTAGGCCTGTTCCTCGATGTTTGCCGAAATAAGATTCGTGCTCATATTGTCTTTCAGTCGCGCGGTCTTGGGGTTAAAGCCCTCCTCCATCGCACGAAACATCAAGTCACGCTCGGTCCAGATGCCGATAATCTTCTCGTCTTCTAAAATGACGATAGAACCCACCTTGTTCTGCGTCATAATAGTCAAGGCTTGGAAGACGGTCGCGTCGGAATTGATGGTTACCATGTGACCGCCTTTCTCTTTAAGAATATCTCTGGCAGTTCTTATCATTGCGTTCTCCTCGGAATCGCAGCCTGGCAAGGCTGCACTTCTCTTAAATACTGCTCACCAAATTAACCTTGTTTCCTAGCCATAGCAAGACCCGAGCTAGCCTTAGAACACTCGGTTCAACCCGTCCAGGGCCGCCGTTCTATAGGCCTCGGCCATGGTCGGGTAGTTGAAGGTTGTGGTGAGGAAGTACCGCATGGTATTTTCGGGCGCTGGCTGCCGCATGATCGCCTGACCGATGTGCACGATCTCCGATGCCTGGTCGCCGAAACAGTGAATGCCGAGCAGCTCCAGCGTCTCGAAGTGAAAGATCAGCTTTAGCATGCCGACCTGCTCTCCCGTGATCTGGGCGCGCGCGGTATTCTTGAAGAAGGCCTTGCCAACCTCGTAGGGGATCTTCTGCTCGGTGAGTTCCTGCTCGGTCGCCCCCAGTGTGCTGATCTCAGGTATGGTATAGATTCCCGTCGCGACCTGTTCGACGCGGTAGCATTCGTCCGGCGCGACGATGGCGTTACTCGCCGAACGGCCCTGATCGTAAGCGGCACCCGCCAGCGAGGGCCAGCCGATAACGTCACCCGCCGCATAGATGTTCTTGGCGGCTGTCTGGTACTTGTCGTTCACCGCGATCTGCTGCCTGCTGTTCGTGGTTAAACCAATCTGCTTCAGGCCCAGGTTCTGGGTATTACCGCTCCGACCGTTAGCCCACAGCACGATATCGCTGCGTATCTTCTTGCCCGACTGCAGATAGGTGACGATGTGATCGTCGAAGTACTCCATCTTCGCGAACTCTTCGTTGTGCCGGCTGCGCACGCCGAGGTTGCGCAGGTGGTAGGTGAGGGCGTCCGCTATCTCCGTGTCGAGGAAGCTGAGCAGGCCGGCGGCGGGGTTGATCAGCTCCACCTTGGATCCCAGGCCGCCGAAGATCGATGCATACTCGCAGCCGATTACGCCGGCGCCAATTACGGTTACCTTGCGCGGCGAATAATTCAGATCGAGTATCGTATCGCTGTCGAAGACGCAGGGGTGGGAGAAATCCACACCCGGCGGATGGTAGGGCCGCGACCCCGTCGCGATGACGAAATACTTGGCCGTGAGTTTCTTGCGCTTGCCGACGAGCTTAATCGTCTTCTTGTCGAGAAAACTCGCGCGGCCTTTATAGATGGGTATCTGATTTCGCTCGTAGAAGTCCGTGCGCATCCTGACCTGTTCATACACCACCCTGTCGGCGTGCTTGAGGATCTGCTGAAAGCTCAGCTTGCGCGCGTCGCCGAGGTCTCGAAACATCGGATTCGTATTAAACTGCATCACTTCCTTCACCGAGTGACGCAAGGCCTTCGAGGGGATTGTGCCGAGATGCGTGCAGCTGCCGCCCACGTATTCGAGTTCGCAGATCACCGCAACGCTGCGTCCTTTCTTCTTTGCATTCATGGCAGCAGCTTCGCCCGCGGGGCCGCTACCGATAACGATGATGTCGAAGTGGTCTTTCTGCATTCTGCTGATTGTGGAATCTTCCTTGGCTGTTGCCCTGATTAATTCTGTGTCGCTTCTTCACACTTCTGCGGATCGGCACCACAGATCTCGCATTCTTTCATGCCCTCGATATTATTCATGCCGCCGCAGGAACCCTGTACCGGTTTGCGACCGAACAACACACCGACCGACATGATCAACACCACGATCGCCACGATAATAAATGTTATGAAAAAACTGGCCATACTGTTCGTCCTCGTTAACTCTCGTTAACCTTCGTTAACTGCGGCGGCGCCTCCTAGATAGCGTTCGAAGGGCTCGCTTACATAGTCTTCGAAACCCTCATCACTGCGCTTGTAGATAAAATACACTGCCTGTCTCTGCCTCGCTGCCAATGCCTCGGCGGCTTCGGGGCCAAGCACCATATAGGTGGTCGCCAGGGCATCGGCCCTGGCCGCAGACTCGTCGATCACGTAGGCCGCCGCCAGTCTGTGGGCGACAGGTCTCCCACTTCTAGGGTCGATCTCGTGGGAATAGCGCTGCCCCGCTTCTTCGAAATAGTTGCGGTAGTCGCCGGAACCCGCTACGGCTATATTATCACCTCGGCTATAGAAAATCTGATAGACCTGCGAGGCCGTGTCCAGTGGCGCCTCGATCGCAGGGACCCAATCGTCACCGTTCGGCTTAAGGCCCTTCATCTTTAGCTCGCCACCGATCTCAAGAAAATAGCTCTGTACGCCTGCCTCATCGAGATACTCGGCGAGCTGATCGACCGCATAGCCCTTCGCGATAGCGCTCAGGTCGACGTACACATCTCTGGTCTTGCGAATCTCCTGACGAGATGGATTGATTCGCAGATGCTGAAATCCCACACGGCCACGCGCCGCATCGATCTGCGAATCCGTGGGCACGGTTTCGAAGACCGCGAGGTCTGGACCGAAGCCCCATAGATTTACTAGCGGGCCCACCGTAACATCGAACGCGCCACCGCTAAGCGCCGACACTTCCTGCGCCAGCAGTAACACCTCTATCAATCGCGCCGAGGCGATAAACGGCACATCCACACCGTGGCGGTTGAAGCGCGAGAGTTCCGAGTTCGGCGCATAGGTCGAGAAGGTTTCCGTATCGAGCTGCTCAAGCAACTCCCCAATCTCCTGCGCCAGCTCTTCCCCATCGACATCCTCAGGCATCTCGGCAATCTGCACCTGATAGCTGGTGCCCATGGTGAGACCATTCAGTTGCTGAATGTCTTCGCCGCCGGTAAAGAGAAAAACCGAACCGAGAAACAGGATCAGAAACGTTGCTGAAAAGCTATGACGTTTTAGCAGTTCGTTCATGGGACACACCCCGAAACTGTGAGCTAGGAAAACTCGTCGAGAGCGATATTCTCGTCTTCCACACCCAGGTCTTTAAGCATCTTGATAACCGCCGCGTTCATCATCGGCGGACCACACATATAGTACTCGCAGTCTTCCGGCGCGGGATGGTCCTTGAGGTAGTTCTCAAGGACCACGTTGTGAATGAAGCCGGTCATGCCGGTCCATTCGTCTTCGGGCTGCGGATCGGAAAGCGCCACATGCCAGTCGAAGTTATCGTTCTCGGCGGCGAGTGTGTTGTAGTCCTCTTCGTAGAACATCTCTCGGAGGCTGCGCGCGCCGTACCAGAAACTGATTTTGCGCTCGCTGTTCAACCGCCTCAGCTGATCGAAGATATGGGAACGCATCGGCGCCATACCCGCGCCACCTCCGATGAACACCATTTCCGCGTCGGTATCCTTGGCGAAGAATTCGCCGAAGGGGCCAAACACTTTGACCTTGTCGCCGGGTTTCAGACCAAACACATAGGACGACATCTTGCCCGGGGGCAGTTTCGTACCCGGCGGTGGCGTCGCTATGCGAATATTGAATTTGATGATTCCCTTCTCTTCGGGGTAGTTCGCCATCGAGTAGGCTCGAATGGTGGTGTCGTTTACTTTCGACACCTGATCGAACAGGCCGAAATGCTCCCAGTCGCCACGATACTTCTCGGCGATTTCGAAATCGCTGTAGTTTACTACGTGCGGAGGTACCTCCAGTTGCACGTAGCCTCCCGCGCGAAAGTCGACGCTCTCCCCGTCCGGAATCTCCAGCACCAGCTCCTTAATAAAGGTCGCTACATTGTCGTTCGAGCGTACCGTACACTCCCACTGCTTCACGCCGAAGAACTCGGGCGCGATCTGAATCTTCATGTCCTGCTTGACCGCAACCTGGCAGGAGAGGCGCCAATTGTCTTTCGCCTGCCCCCGGGTGAAGTGGCCTGTCTCAGTTGGCAGCATCGAGCCACCGCCATCGGCAACCTGACACTTGCACTGCGCGCAGGTGCCACCGCCGCCGCAGGCCGAAGAGAGGAAGATGCCAGCGTCGGCAAGTGTGTTCAGCAACTTGCCCCCGGCGGGCACCATGATAGAGCGCTCCGGGTCGTTGTTGATCTCGATGCGCACATCGCCACTGGTAACCAACCGGGAGCGGGCAAACAGGATTACAGCGACGAGCAGCATCACTACCGCAGTGAATAGCGTAACGCCGCCGAATATGGTTGAGAAATCGATCATAGTTTCACTATTAGTCAGTAGTCTTGAGCGCCACCGCTACAGCGACACCCCGCTCAGGGACATGAAGCCCAGCGACATCAGGCCCACTGTAATAAAGGTAATCCCCAGGCCTCGAAGCCCCTCGGGCACGTCGCTGTATTTGAGTTTTTCGCGAATGCCCGCCAGCGCGACGATGGCCAGCGCCCAACCGAAACCCGAACCGAGGCCGAAGGCCACGCTCTCGGCGAACGAGTAGTCGCGCTCCACCATCAGCAGCGTCGAACCGAGGATGGCGCAGTTCACTGTTATCAGTGGCAGGAAGACGCCTAGCGCGTTGTACAGTGCCGGCACGTACTTATCCAGGAACATCTCCAAGATCTGCACGATCGCCGCGATCACGCCGATGTAGCAGAGAAAGCCGAGAAACTGCAGCGACAACTCGGGCATGCCGAGCCAGTCCAGCGCGCCCTCCCTGAGCAGGTGATTGAAGATGATATTGTTCACCGGCACGGTAATGAGCTGCACCACCACGACGGCGACGCCGAGGCCGATGGCCGTCTCGATCTTCTTCGAAACCGCGAGGAAGGTACACATGCCGAGAAACATCTGCAGCGCCATATTTTCGATGAACACGGCCTGCACGAAGAGATTCAATAGCTGCTCCATCAGAACGCGCCCTCCTCAGTGCTGTGAGGAGCCATGCGAAACTCACGCGTCTCTACCTGATCCGTCTTTACGCTGCGCAGCGCCCAGATAAAGAACCCAATGATGAAGAAGGCGCTAGGCGAGAGCAGCATCAGGCCGTTCGCCTGATACCAGCCGCCGTTCTCGATAAGCGGCAGAATCTGATAGCCGAGCAGACTACCCGAGCCGAATAATTCCCTGAGCGAGGCGACGACGATGAGCACCAGCGAATAGCCCAGACCATTGCCGACGCCATCGAGAAAGCTAAGTCCCGGCGGGTTCTTCATCGCGAAGGCTTCGGCGCGCCCCATGACAATACAGTTGGTAATAATCAGGCCGACGAACACGCTCAGGTTCTTGCTAATCTCGTAGGCGAAGGCTTGCAGAAACTGATCGACGGCGATTACCAACGACGCGATGATCGTCATCTGTACGATGATGCGAATGCTGGAGGGCATATGGTTACGGATCATAGAGATAAAAAGATTAGAAAACGCCGTCACGCTGGTAAGCGCCACACACATAACGAGAGTTACGCTGAGCTGTGTCGTCACCGCCAGGGCTGAACAGACGCCCAATATCTGTAGAGCGATCGGGTTGTTCTCAAAAAGAGGCGTCAGAAGAATCTGCTTCACGCTGCTCATGACTTCACTCCATTTAGATTGACTTGAGAATTCATCGGCTCGGTATTCCTTGCTCACGCAGCCTCGCCAGCAGCGGCCCGTAGCCATCGTCACCTAGCCAGTACTGGATAAGATTATCGACGCCGCGGCTCGTTAGGGTAGCTCCGGAAAGTCCATCGATCTGATAGGGCCCACTGCCCTGCCCCTTGACGACGCGCAGACCTACATCGCCCTCTTCGTTATAGATCTGCTTGCCGGGCCAGAGCGCGGTCCAGCGCGGATTCCTCACCTCAGCCCCGAGACCCGGCGTTTCCTTCAGTTCATAGAACGACAGGCCCTTGACCGTATTGGCGTCGCCCTCCAGAGCGAGGAAGCCGTACAGAATTCCCCAGAGGCCGTAGCCGTTCACGGGCACCACGATTGTTTCGATCTGTTCACCATCCTCTACCACATAGATCATCGGATAGATTACTCGGCGCTTGATGTTTGCCTCATCCTCCTCGCGACTCAGCGCCTCGGAGTACTGCGGGTCGTTGATCACCAGCCGCTGGTCGTAGCTCGCTATATCGATCTCAAGCCTTTCCATCTCCTGCTCGCTCAACAGGCTCGCGTTGTTCAGGTCTACGACATAGGGCGTGAACTGACTGAAACGCTCCGCCACTACTTCATCGCCATCCTCGCTGGCATCAAACAGGCCGGCGGCATTCAGAATATTCTTGTTCCTGTCCAGGATGCGATTGGCATCCTGCATCGGCCCCAGCACCACCGCCGTGCCCGAGACGACAATCGAGCAGACAACGCAGAGGCTGAACGCCACGATCAGGGTCTTCTTGGTCGAGTCTCTAGTGGACACCGCGCGCCCTCCTTCTATTTATATTCGCCTTCACCACGAAGTAGTCGATCAGCGGCGCGAAGAGATTGGCAAACAGTATCGCCAGCATCGTGCCCTCGGGATAGGCTGGATTCACCACGCGTATGAGCACGATCATAAAGCCGATGAGTGCGCCGAATATCCACTTGCCGGTATCGGTCATCGAGGCTGAGACTGGGTCCGTCGCCATATACACCATGCCGAAGGCGAAGCCACCGAGCACGAAGTGCCAGTACCACGGTGTCGCGAAGGCGGGATTGCTGGCCGAACCGATGGTGTTGAACAGGATTGCCGTCGCGCACATGCCGAGAAACACACCGAGCATGATGCGCCAGGAGGCGATGCGCGTGATCAAGAGTAGACAGGCACCGAGCAGAATAGCCAGCGTCGAGGTCTCGCCTATGGAGCCCTGCATCTGGCCGAAGAAGGCATCGAGCCAAGTCAGTTCGCGCCCGGTTGCCACGGCGATCGCCGGCAGGCCTTCGGCGGCAATCTGGCTCAGCGCAGTCGCGCCGCTAAAGCCGTCGACCGTGGTCCATACTGAATCGCCAGACATCTGCGGCGCATAGGCGAAGAACAGGAAGGCTCGGCCGGTCAGCGCCGGATTGAGGAAATTCTTGCCGGTACCACCGAATACTTCCTTTCCGACTACCACGCCGAAAGAGATGCCGAGCGCCGCCTGCCACAGCGGAATATCCGGCGGCACGATGAGGGTAAATAGAATGGAGGTGACGAAGAAGCCCTCGTTGACCTCATGGCCGCGCTTCATCGCGAACAGCACCTCCCAGATCCCGCCGACGACGAAGACGACGAAATAGATCGGCAGATAGTGGACAGCCCCAAAAACGAAGTTATCCCACAGGCTGCTGGGGTCGTGACCCGCCAGCGCGGCGATGATGACCTCGTGCCAGTCACCGCTTCCACTAAGTCCCATGGCGGCGATGGCGCTATTGGCCTGGAAACCGATGTTGGCCATGCCGTAGAACATGGGGAAGAAGGCGGCGATCCAGACGGTGATCATCACCCGCTTCAGATCTATGCCATCGCGTACATGGGGCTCGGCCTTGGTGACCTTGCTGGGCGTATAGAAGATGGTATCGACCGCCTCAAAGAGGGCGTACCACGCCTCGAAGCGACCGCCCTTGCTAAAGTGCGGCTCCATATCATCAAGAATGCGTCGAAGTCCCATAGTCCGCTACGCCTCCTTCTCGATGCGCGTGAGATTCTCACGCAGTATCGGCTCGTACTCATACTTGCCCGGGCAGACAAAGCTGCAAAGCGCCAGGTCTTCCTCATCGAGCTCAAGAGCGCCGAGATTCTGTGCTGCCTCGATATCCCCCACGATCAGCGCGCGTAGCAATTGTGTAGGCAGTATGTCCAACGGCATGATTTTCTCGTAGGCGCCGATGGGAACCATCGCCCTATCGCTACCCTGGGTGCTGGTAGACAGCGCCAGACGTTTCAACTTGTCGAGGCCGGAGATATAGATACCCATGACCGAATGCCGGTTCGCACCGGGGGACAGGTAGCCGAACAGAGCACGCTCCCTGCCCTCGCGCAGCGCCGACACCTGCAGGTGATAGCGTCCAAGGTAACTCTCGCTGCCGGAAGCCTTGCGCCCGCCCAGCACCGAGCCAGATACGATACGGCTCTCATGGGGCTTCAATTCGCCCGCGCAGAGTTCCATGAGGTCGGCGCCAATACGGCTCCTGATCAATCTCGGCTCGCTGACCTGAGGTCCCGCCAGAGACAGGGTGCGCTCCACGCTAAGCTTGCCCGTGCTGAATAGCCTGCCGATGGCGATTACATCCTGATAGTTGATAGTCCAGATCGGTTTGCTGAGCCCGGCCGGCTCCAGGTAGTGCATATGCGTCCCACTCAGGCCGGAGGGATGGGGACCGCGGAACTCCTGTAGCAGGACGCTATCGGCGAATTCCTGCTCCTTTAATAGGGCATCTACCTTGCGGTCGACGCAGACGTAGGTTTGATGCTTCGGCAACTTCGCGAGCAGGTTGACGCCGCAGACGAAGTCATTGATATCAGCCTCCAAAACGACACTCGGCTGTGCGGCCAGCGGATTCGTGTCCATGGCATTGATGAATAAGGCGTAGCCCGGTTGCTTCGGGTTCGCCACCTTGCTGAACGGCCGCGTGCGCAGACTGGTCCAGAGCCCGGAGGCGAGCAGGTCCGCCGTCACCGTCTCGGCGCTTAGGCCAGCCATTTCGGCGTCGGAGTACTGATTGAAGGGAATTTGGTCGCTGGCGTCGCCCTGTTCGGCGAGTTCCACCACAACCGAGAGGAGGCGGCGCTGGTGGCCGCGATTGATGGCGCTGACGCGCCCGCGGCCCGGCGAGGTGAAGCTTACGGCGGGGTTCTTCTTGTCGCGAAACAGCGGCTGACCGATCTTTACCTCGTCACCCTCTGCCACCAGCATCGTCGGCTTCAGGCCGACATAGTCGCAGCCCAGCAGCGCAACAGACCGCGTCGACCGCGCCGCTCCAAGAACCTGCTCGGGTTCGCCGGAGATCGGTAGATTCAGTCCGCGTTTTGTTCTGATCATCGTGTCAATTATAGCGCTGTGCAGCGAGTTCACAGTGTGTAAATACATTACAGCCGTGTCATGACTGTGACATGACTACGACAAAAAGTGAGTGACAAATTGGGATTCTGCGGCCGCCTTACGGGCGGGCGCATTATAAGTCCACACCCCGTAAATAGCTATTCCTCTAGGGGGTATTGCTGATAGATGATACCTGCCATCTTGTAGACCATTCGGCCCACCTGGCAGCAGTATCCGAACTCGTTGTCGTACCACAGGTACAGCACGACGTGGTTATCGTTCACGATGGTCGCGTTGCTGTCGACGATGCCTGCCTCACGGCTGCCCACGAAGTCGCTCGACACCGCGTCGGGGGACTCGGTGTAGCTAATCTGGTTCTGCAGCTTGGAGTGCAGCGCGATGTCGCGCAGAAACTCATTGAGCTCCTCGCGAGTAGTGCCCTTCTCCAGCGTCAAGTTCATGATCGCCATAGAGACATTGGGGATAGGCACACGAACCGCATTGCCCGTCAGCTTACCCGCTAGCTCCGGCACCGCCTTGACCACCGCCTTGGCGGCACCGGTCTCGGTAAGCACCATATTGAGAGCGGCCGAGCGACCCCGGCGGCTTCCTTTGTGGTAGTTGTCGATCAGGTTCTGGTCATTGGTGTAGGCGTGCACGGACTCGACGTGCCCCTTCTGGATGCCGTACTTGTCGTTTATCACCTTTAGAACCGGCGCTATGGCATTGGTAGTACAGGACGCCGCCGTAATAATCGAATCTTCTGGCTTGATCTGGTCGTCGTTGATGCCATAGACGATATTCTTCAGATCCTCGCCCTTGCCCGGCGCGGTCAGGATAACCTTCGCCGCGCCCTTCGCCTTCAGGTGGCGCGACAGACCCTCGCGGTCCCGCCACATACCCGTGTTGTCGATGACCAAGGCATCTTCGATGCCGTATTGGGTGTAGTCGATGTCTTCCGGCGCGCTGGCATAGATCACCTTGATCTCATTGCCGTTGGCGACGAGCGTGTTGTTTTCCTCATCTACCCGCAGCGTGCCCTGGAAGGCGCCGTGTACCGAGTCATTGGAGAACAGGCTGGCACGCTTGCGCAGGTCGCCATCGCCACCGGGGCGCACGACGATCGCCTTGAGCTGCATAATCTCGGCGGTGCTGGTGCGTTCGATCAGCAGGCGTGCCATCAGCCTGCCGATTCTGCCGAAGCCATAGAGAACGACGTGCTGACACTTCTGAATAGGCTTCTCGTTGACGCCATCCAAATAGGCGAGCTCCGCGCGGACGAAGTCGTCGACACTCTGGGCGTCGCCCTTCTTCTCTTCCTGGTGCTCCATGAAGCGGACGGTGAGCTTGCCGAGGTCGATCTGCACATGCCACAGATCGAGTTTCGCCAAAGCCATCAATACGGGGTGGGACTCAAATTCCGACATCTCGTTGCGCTCAACCTGGCGCACGAAGCGATGGGCCTTCATGATGAAGGTCACCGAGCGGTTATGCAGGGGCCGGCCGTAGATATACACACCGACGTTTCGCTGACTAAATAGCCGGCCGATCACAGGAATCATTTCCTGCACCAATGCTTCGCGCTGTTTCCAGTCACCGAAGTAATCATCTACGCTTGGACGGACCACAAAA
>Ga0055584_100000195_pt1 | contig 57715 bp, 66 predicted proteins | sample OSDHelmetaG_FD_58716 | JGI IMG/M metagenome (GOLD analysis project Ga0055584, IMG submission 58716) | Pelagic marine sediment microbial communities from the LTER site Helgoland, North Sea, for post-phytoplankton bloom and carbon turnover... | ecosystem: Environmental > Aquatic > Marine >... | reverse complement strand
CACAAGCTTGCACACCTCGCAGAGATGCTTAAGGCTGGATGGTTTGATGAAGACTGCTTGACGAGTGAAGAGTATCTGATCCCAAGCGACGAAGACGACGAAGAGGAAAAGATTGAGAAAGCGCGTGCGGAAGCTCCAAAGGATGCGGACGGAAATATACGAACGCCCATCGCGATGACACGCGATCTTCCTGACACCATCACAGATGATAAAGTGGTGGCTTTCATGAAACGTATCCGCAGCATGGGTGTGGATCAGTCTACACGCAACATGATAACAGACATTCTAGAAAAAAAGACAGCACTGACTAAGGGAAATCTGAACAAAATGTGGCGCGGACTTGAACGCGACGCAACTGCAGAACAAAAAGAAATTGCTGCCGAAGACCTGACTAATTTCAAAGGGGTACCAATCGTGAACCAATGGGATTATGATATGCAGGTAGAATACGCGCGCCTACGTATCCATGATGAAAACACGAAGCACCCATTCCTGTTTCACTACATGGATGAAATGGCCCGAATCGAACAAGACGGTGAAGGTGTGCCAAAAGTTCGCATGCTATCGCAAGATCAATTTGGAGCGGAACTCAATACAATGACAAAGTGGAACACCATATCATTTGCAGGGGAGACGCAAGTTGAGCGCGGGGTGCCAGCACCAATCGAAGTCGTAAAACATCTGTACAACGCACGCCGTAACGCACTTCCCCCGCTACGCGGGATGGTGACGTCTCCCATCTTCACTAAGAAGGGAGAGCTACTCACTACAGCAGGATATCACACATCAAGTGGGCTATATTATGAGCCGGATTTATCTGTAGACATTCCGAAGGTGAGTACAAAACCAACGCAAGAAGAAGTTGATGGCGCACTAGAACTTTTAGTTGATACCATTGCTGACTTTCCACTTGGAGGCATGGCCCGTAAAGAAATAGTTGAGAAAGCATTCAGTGAAGAAGGTATTCCAGCGGTTACGCACTGCCTATCAATGATTCTTTTGCTGTTCGCCCGTGAAATGGTTGCAGGTTCTACGCCGGGACACTTGATGACCAAGCCTGCTCCTGGTACAGGTGCGTCTTTACTGAACGACGTTTGTTCTATTATTGCCACAGGGCAGCCAACACCTGCTGTTGCCATGCCACGTAATCCAGAAGAGATGTCAAAAACATTAATTACGTTCATGGCTGACGGTTCTCCAATCATCTACTTTGATAACATTAGTGCGGGAGTGGATAGTGGCGAGCTTGCGTCAGCAATGACGGCACCAAAGTACAAGGCGCGTATGCTGGGGAAATCTCAGACGGTTGAAGCCGAAGTACGCTGTGTGTGGGTGTTTACAGGTAACAACGTACAACTATCGAGTGAACTATTGCGCCGTTTGGTTATGATCGATTTAGACGCCCGTATGGCCAACCCTGAAATGCGTACTAAATTTAAGCGTAAAGATATTGTAACATGGGCCAAAGAGAATCGAGGCATACTTGTACACGCGTGTTTGACCATAATTCAAAACTGGATTGCACAAGGTAAACCTGAATACGAAGGTCCTATTTTAAATTCATTCGAGAACTGGTCTCGTGTTATGGGCGGAATTCTCACCACTGCTGGTTTGGGCGGATTCCTTGGAAACCGTGATGAGTTGAAAGAAATCGCCAGCGATGATGCGGACGATGACATCGTTCCGTTGTTAGATACATGGTGGGATCTACACCCAGAAGACAAGGTTGTGGTTAAGCTGAACAAGGATATTCCAAGTCTTATGGAAGTAGCGCTGGAAAATGACATTCAACTACCCATTAGAATGAAAGTGACGGTAGACGGTGACCGAACACTTGACGGACGCGCTTTCGGTAAACTTCTATCACAACATCGCGGACGTGTGTTCGTACTGACAAGCGGCGAAGAAGTCATGATTGAAAAATTGGCAACACGTCATAAGCACGGCACCCTTTGGACACTTATACCTGCAGGCGGGGAGGAAGACTAAATTGTATAATAAGCCATCGAAAGCAGATAGAACTAGAATTGAAGAAATGTATGATTGGCAACGCGCAAGCGGTGACTGCATCTGTGATATTTGCGGACATCTATTCTATGATCATCACCCAGTACCGGGGTATAATTGGCTTCGCATGTTATGTGACGGAGGGCTTGTGAAACTATGAGTGAATGCACCTGCCCGAAAGATGGGAGAGAGATCGACCGAGATTACCGTGTATACGTGTATAGTCCAGAAGCCGATGTGACAGTAATGACACAACAAGGACCTGAACGACGTGTGGACGGGAATCAGGTTCATATATTCCACAAAGATTGCCCGAAACATGGATATAAGGTCCTAAATGATGAATAATACGACAAATATCGAAGACTTTTTTGAGCAATACGACGAATTAGCCACTCACGTGTGTTCGGATACTATTCCAAATATTGGTTCAGGGGTGGAGCACACTAACGAACAGATGTGTGACGAAATCTGTGAGATAGAAGATGTGGATCATTTCGATCTTTTTGCTGACCTTGATCCAGAGGCAGTCATGGAAAGTGGTGATTCTACCATAACAAAATCCACTGCATTCAAATACCTCCTCAGATATCAAACGTTCCGCACGGCAGAAGAATACGGTGTAGGAGACGCCACCTTTAACGAGTTGGCAATTGCGCATAGCGAATTGTGGTACATAAAACTGACACACAAATATGCGGAATTGTGTGGGGTCGAAACCGATAATACGTGGATGCATTAAAAAATACTTGATTTCTTTCTACCGAATTTGGTATACAATAATAATAATAATACTGATTCGTAGGAGAATATCATGGACAACGGCTGGAACGCAGACTTAACTACTATTCCTAAAGATGGCACTGTGTTTGACGTGTGGACAATAGAAGGGATCCGGATCCCCGACTGCGCCTTTGTCTATCCATGGGAACCGAATCGAGCACCGCCTAGTCAACCAGAAACCATTTGTAGCTACGAACAAGTTGACTACGATGGGGTTGAGGGATGGGATCCGGTCGAAAATGAGCGCGTAACACACTGGCGTTTTGCACCAGAAGGACCGAAAGGATAGGTAATGGCTAATTCACATGCACCAATTTTGGATCGGAGCGGCTTAACTGATTTGCTTGATCAGGTTTTGAAAAGCAACCCGCAACCACAGGTAATGTCCGTGGCTTTTATGCTATCGTATTACGCAGGAATGCGTGTTCAAGAAATTGCTGGACTACGCTGGACACCACACGTCATTGATCATCGGGGGGAGGTTCGTACACACGAATACCCCATTACCGAGGGACCGGGGAATCTACTTCGGGACAACCTTGGGAATATTGTCAGTGAAAGACTTCCCACCATTTTCATTGGCTCAGATATTTCAAAATACACGGGTGAACGTGAAATACCTTGCCACACCGATTTGAAAAAAGAATTAGAATCACTTTATTCTGTCAGCGAAAGTGAGTGGGTCATTCCGAGTGGAAACTCAGGCGCACGAGAAAATCTAAAGCATCGTGCGCACGCCCTGCGTATGCGGATTAAACGCGTGTACACAAAATTAGGGTTAGAAGAACACTCTTCTCATAGTGGGCGGCGTTCGTATATTACAAGAGGCGCGCGTGTCGCCAATATGAATGGAGCATCTATTCGCGACATTCAAAGTATGGCAGGACACGCCAGCATCAAGACGACTCAAGCATACATTGACGAAAATCTGTCAGGACAGGCACGTACAACAGAGGCCATGTGGTAATTACAGGGATGTTTGGAGAATTCTATGAGCAGAACTAAAAAGCACTTCCGTGATGTTGAATCAGTTGTCGGCGAACTTTTTACCGACTATGACATTGTACAGGGAAAGAAACATATTGATATTGTTGTTCGACATTCGGGCAGGGCCAGAAAGATAACGGCGAGCAGTACCCCCTCATGCCGACATGCCACAAATCAATTGAGACGCGATATGCGTAAAATCTTACACGAACTGACAACTGGAGCAGAATCTGGTTCAGGCTGGACGAAAGGATGAATAATGGAGAGGCTATTTCGAAAGTATTCAAAACCACTTGACGATGTAGGGCGAATCACTTAGGTTCAGCTACAACAACAAATAGGAGGACCTAATGTCACATATCAAATTTCCAAGCATCGAGAGCTACGCACACGTATACCGCAGCCAACAACGTTTCGACGTACCTTCATCGGTAAAGTATGGCGCGAAGATCAAACTCCACGGCACCAATGCCGCCGTACGTATTTCAGCGAAGGGGGACGTGGTAGCGCAGGGACGCAACCGCGATATATTCGTAGGAGAAGATCAATTTGGTTTTGCAGGTTTCGTGGACAAGAACGACAGCGACTGGCGCGTAGCTGCCACTAAATTCCTGACGGCACTGAGCCTACAACGCGATGACGTAGTGGTTCACGGAGAATGGGCAGGTCCGGGCATCCAGAAAAAAGATGCAGTCTCTACGTTGGCAAAGAAATACTTCTTCATTTTTGCGGTACAAGTTGGGGACGCCATGTACACAGATCCTGACGTGATCGAAGCAGCCGTGCCTGATCTTGACAACCTTTTAGTTCTGCCATGGTTCATCGAAGTTCCTAATATGATGAATTTCGCGGATGCCAGTTTGTGTGACTATTTTGCCAGTTGGGCAAATCGTCAGGCAAATATCATCGGTGAACGAGATCCTTTCATAGAAGAAATTTTCGGCGTAGAAGGTCCTGGGGAAGGTCTGGTGTTCGTTCCAATGGCGCAGGGCATCGACCGAAACGTGTACAGTGCGCTAACGTTCAAAGCCAAGTGCGAAGGACACGGTGCTAAAGCGGGTCCAGCGGTCGTTCGTGATTTGGTCATTCCAAAAGGTGTAGAAGACTTTGTGAAGACGTTTGTTACCGAAGCACGCTGTGAACAGGCTGTTTCCGAAGGGTGTGGCGGGATTGCAACACTGGAAAAGACTGGCGACTTTCTCAAGTGGATTGGACAAGACGTGGCGAAAGAAAGTGGCGAAGAACTCTCTGAAATGGATCTCGAATGGAAACAGGTGCAAAAGTACGTCATCACCGCAGCGAAACTGTGGTTCCGCGCCAAAGCGACGGCAATCGTATGATGGATATAACTGCGCAAACAAAACTTATTGGCGAGAAGACGGCGGAGCTGAACGATCTTATTTATCAACTTCCGCGAACCTGTAAAGTCGAGGTCGTTGTAACAGAACGCCTGGCAGTGCAAAGCCAATTCCCCCCACCACACGTATCGGTAACTGTATTTCAGTGGCTAGGAGGAAATAGAAGTGGGTGAACCTATCATACCGTACACGTGGGACCATTTCGATGATGGGCACCGCCCTCCCACTGCGTTCGAATTGGCCGTGGATATTTGTGATGAATTCCACGAAGCCGAGTTAATATCGGTGCATCACAAAATTTGTTCAATGAATCATTCTCAACAAGAATCCGTAACAATATACATGCACATTGGCGCGCACACTAATCCAGGCGAGATAAACGGAGAGTCGTATGATTTTATTGGCATGCAAGGCCCTGCCAAGGTGATGTTTCGAACCGTATCCATATCAAACTATTCATCAAATATGTATAGTCAAGCCGCAACACTTGAAGGACAAGTATATTATGACTGACATTCTAAAAGACGCAATTTTATCTGAGGATGGCGTGTACCGCTACAATCTAATCCGTGAATGGGATTCGATGGATCCGGTGATGCTATTCATCATGCTGAACCCATCGACCGCTGACGCGGTTGACGATGACCCTACAATACGTCGCTGTACTAGTTTCGCCCAACGAGAGAACTGCGGCATGATCGAAGTTGTAAACCTATTTGCCTTCCGCGCCACTGACCCAAAAGAGTTGAAGACGGCGGAAGAACCAATCGGTGCGGACAATGATGAAATCATTGTGATGGCAGCAGAAGAGGCTGATATCATCGTATGTGCTTGGGGAACTAACGGCGCATTGTACGAACGAAATGAAAAAGTTATTTCTTTGTTGCAATCGGTGGAGAAACCTATTATGTGTCTTGGTAAGACAAAGGACGGACACCCGAAACACCCGTTGTATCTTCCCGCTAACGCGGAGTTAATTGAATTATAGGAGGAATTTATGGTGGATTTAAATTGGAATGAAGAAGGAGACGCCGTAATTCCATGCATTGGGTGCGCTTACTCTGTGGGACAGAATCATGTGACCCATCCAATCAGGCCGACTTCTGGATACAGTTTTGGATTCTTTACCTCGCTGGAACAATACGATGAATTTGACACAAGATTGCTCGCACAAGAATCGAAATATTTTCCGGTTAATTTTGTGACAGGATTCGACACCGAAACGCATGCAACCGCTGCAGCAGAAAAACACTTTCAAAACCTACTATCCACAATAAAAGGAGACTAACATGCACAAGACACCTGCACTCTGGTACATGGATAGCGATGTATTGATGGGCTTTTATTGCTCAGACGTGATTGTCGCAGCCACCGACCGCGATGACGCAATTCAGCAAGCCCTACACGCGTATGATTTATGGGTGAAAGAAGGCCTTGACGAATATGGTTTTCATTGCCTCATCAGTGATTGCTATCCCACCGACGAATATTTCATACAGCAATCAAAAGATAAACGCGTCGAATTTCATGAAGAGGTGAAAACTCGCTTGAAGCAACAAACACGGCGCTGTCTTATCAAGACTGTGTCATAAACAGGTGACAGAATTTTCGACGGAAAAGTTACTCTTGACTACGAAACCCAAGATGATAGTATAGGTTATTATCGAATCATATCATAAGGAGACCAACATGAATACCAACACTCCCACACGCCAAGTACTCCGCGCCGAGAATCGCCGAGCAGAAAAATATCGCAGACGACACGAAAACGAGGTTGTTAAGGGAAAAAATATTTCACGAATGAAATCTCCCCTACCACTCAATCGTGCGGGGCGTCGTAAATTCACGTCTAACACGTGTCCACAGGATTTCCGCTTGGCGGTTATCCAACACATGGCTGGAACTGCGTGATGCGTCGCTGGGTATCTTTAATTGCCCTGATTACATGTTCATCTGCATATGCAGATGGGCATGGCATCTACCTAGAACATGGAGACGGAAGCAGAACTGCACCTTGCTGTGGACAGAGTACAGAGCCTTTCAAAGGCACTGAAAACAGGCCGTTTACATCTCCAGCCGTCTCCAGAGCAGCCGTACATACTCCTATGCTGATAGCTGTTGAAAGTCCTGCCGAAGGTGAGTTTCACTTTGCTGACGTGACTATCCACAACCGATTGGTGTTCGCGGATACGACACACACTCGGTACGACTTTCAGATAAAAGGTGAAGTTGTTATTGTTGTGCCAGAACCGCGTAGCGGTAATGACCCTGACACGTTTACGGTGATTCCTCCTGATGGTTATATCGCGGTTCCTGACAGAGTCACGCTTGAGGAAGGTGAAAACGCTGTTATTAAAATCTTTTCCAATCTACTAGGATAAACTCAAGTTTCTCTAATCCGTTAAGGTGTTTCGATTTCATGACCCAATTTGACCGTATTGATGGTAAGTTTGTAACCACACGTAAATACGAGAAAGATCGTTTTGCACTGAAACGTGCTAAGTGGAAGTACGACTTCCGTCGAAAGCATTGGTGGACTGCTGATGAAGAAAAAGCTCTACTTGTAAAGGATTGGGCGATTGGTGCAGCTAAAGAGTACCTTGACAACGCCCTAGCGATCCGTCAGGCGGCGATTGACGCATCTTGGGCAGAAGACACCGTGGCAGAATTCCCTGCCCCTGAGGGGCTTGCTTACATGCCCTTCCAACGCGCTGGGATAGAGTACGCCTCCAAGCGCTCCAGAACTCTGATAGCCGACCCTCCGGGGCTGGGTAAAACGATTCAGGCTATCGGATTACACAACACCAAGAAATTGAATAAAATCCTTATCATCTGCCCTGCGTCATTGAAACGCAATTGGAAGCGTGAGTGGGAGCGCTGGGACGTTCACGGGTTATCTGTGGGACAAACTGCGTCAATATTGCACAATGATCCGGTGTTCATGCCTAACGGAGGCCGAGCGCGGGATCACCGCGATAAGCCTATATCAAAATCGCGTACGGAACACTTCTGGCCTGCCGCTGATGTGTGTATCGTCAACTACGACATGCTTGAAGCGTTCGATGATCAGATCAAAAAAGTCGAATGGGACCTTGTTATCTGCGACGAAGCCCACCTGTTAAAAACGGCAACGTCACTACGATCCATGTGTGTTTTTGGCGGAGAGCGTAAGGCAAGTCGAAAGAAAGGAATATCGAAAAAAGTATTCACGCCTATCGAGGCTGCACACCACCTGTACCTAACTGGGACGCCAATTCTTTCAAAACCATCAGAACTTTGGACGATTATTAGAGCGTGCGACCCTGAGGGACTAGGGCTGAACTGGAGAAAATACGCACTAACGTACTGTGACGCACAGGAATCGTTCGGGGGCCTTGATTCGTCCGGCGCGTCAAATCTTGAAGAACTTAACCGTCTCCTGCGTGAGCGTTTCATGGTACGTCGCGATAAGCAATCGGTGCTGAAAGAGCTGCCCGACAAAAACCGCGAAATGGTTCTACTTCCAAAAGACAAACTGGAAGCACCTGTCAAGAAAGAGCAAAACCGCGTCGAGAACGCGTTGGAAGCCTACGAGAAATCAGTACTGGGAATCGATACTTCAAATCTGTTCCGATACATCGACAACCTTTGTGACAAATTGGCAGCAGCTTTGGCAGAACAATCAGGAGAAGAACCTGATTGGGGCGAGGCGGTAAAAACGCTCTCCGCACCAGAACAAATCATGTTCACCGAAATCAGCTCGGCACGTGAAGAAGTGGCACTAGCCAAGGTCGGATTGGTGGTAGAGCACGTCGAGAAACTGGTCCAGTGCGGCGAGCCTGTAATTTGTTTTGGATACCACAAGTCGGTAATCAAATCGATCAAAGAGCGCCTTGAAAAGAAAGGAATTCGCGTCGGTGTGATTACCGGAGACGTCCATCCAGACAAGCGCCAGGACATCGTGGACGATTTCCAAGACGGGCATCTCGATGTGATACTTGGAAACATCATTGCTATGGGTGTTGGTTTTACATTGACGCGCGCGCGCTTTGTTGTATTTGCGGAACTAGATTGGGTTCCTGCGATGATTGAGCAAGCCGAAGATCGTGCATGGCGACACGGACAATTAAATGCTGTACTTGTACAGCACCTTGTGGTAGACGGGTCCATTGAAAGCCGAATGGCGATAGCCTTGTTAGAAAAAATGGGCGTAATTAAAGAGGCACTGGATTGACACTTCGCAGATTGCGGGGATATTTTAAATTTAAGTATTGACACCAACAAGTTTTATGATAAAAGAACCAAACCAATGAGGACAACGAATGACACACCCGTATATCACAACCGCGACCGGACGTAAGTTTCACTTCGGTCCTCACGATCCATCTGAATTTTATCTACCGGATATTGCACGAGCGCTAAGCCGTATCTGCCGATTCACAGGACATCTCTCAGACAGATACGAAGACGACATATACTCAGTTGCGCAACATAGCGTGTACGTTGAGCGTCTTTTGGTACAGCGAGGAGCACCAGAGTATGTACGCAAGTGGGCTTTGACCCACGACGCCCCTGAATACGCATGGGGCGATGTAAACTCTCCCCTCAAATCACTTTTACCAGACTACCGCCGTTTCGAAAACGGAAGTGCTCAAGCATTCCGCACACGTTACGGCGTTCCATATGACGATGGCATTGAAGCCTACGTCAAGTGGGCAGACATTCAACTGCTTTATGCGGAAGCCGAAGAGCTTACGACAACCTCGCCGTGGGAGTGGGACCAGTTCCCCGGCCGCGCCGAGCAGACACTTTACGAAATCGACTCGGACTTTTATCCGTGGCGACCAAAGAAAGCGCGTGACGAATACCTCGCCGCGTGCGATGCACTCGGAATCAAGGAGTAAACAATGCCAACACATATGAACCTGCGCTGGACCGAAATGGAAGACGCACTCGAAGCCACTGACAAGCTGAAACACCTCGCCAAGTCGTACGGCATCGCGGACCCATTCTCGGACAACGGCGTAAAAGTCCTGCAAATCGCGATAGCAACTGGTCTAGATATCCACCCAGGACGTCGCGGTCCAGACGCCATGGATCGCATTGGAAACGAATACGAAATTAAAACGGTCGATTTGAACAAAAAGAACTCAGGATTCTCAACAAATCATCACCTGAATACCGCAGTTATCGACCGATTTATGGCACGCCGTTTCGTGTTTGCTACATATAAAGATAGTACCCTTGTCGAAGCCTACTTGGTTGAATCGGCTGCACTTATGCCTGTGTTCGCCAAGTGGCGACGCTCTTTAAAAGGGCGTACACACTTGAATAATCCTAAAATTCCAATCGACTACGTGCGTGAAGTCGGTACAGCGATGTATCTGAAAGACGTGACACCGTCATGGGCTTCCAAGGAAACCACTACTGAGGATGTAGCGGCGGCGTAAATAATTAATGTGTCTATCGACACGCTGCCAATACGCGTGACTCTGTTTGTTATCAGCCCCCGACCTGTTACGGCAGAGTCACGTTATTAACTCAACAACTAATCGAAATGTGGACATTAAAACAATGACTTACTCATTCAATCCAATCCAGATCGTGACGGGCGAATTCGAAGAAGTAATATTCGATATCGAGACCAACGGGCTTTTACCCGAACACGTCGAACCACCGTTCTGCATGGATCGAATTCACTGCCTTGTGATCAAAGATATTCACACTGAAAAGACGATAGAATTTGTTAACAACGATGAAGGAAATAACCTCGAAGAAGGTGTAAAAATCCTGATGGATGCGAAGACAATCATCGGACACAACATCATCGACTTTGATATCCCCGCGATTGCACTTATATATCCATATTTCGTTCCCGAAGCCCGTATTGTTGACACACTGGTCATGGTTCGCATGTGTTTTGCAGATCAAAAGGAAAAAGATTTTCGATTAGCGTCAACAGGTAAACTGGCTGGGCGACTAATTGGTACACAGGGCCTTGAAGGCTGGGGCCAACGTCTTGGGATGCATAAAGGCGACTATAAGAAAGACCGTGAAAACGAACTAAAGGATATTCACAAAGAAAAAGGACTAGATGCACCGACTACAGAGGAGTTACACCACTACGTCTGGGGCACGTGGAGTCAGAATATGCACGACTACTGTATCAACGATGTTGACGTTAACATGTTGGTGTGGACAAGTATTCTACGCTGCAATTGGTCCCGCGAAGCTACCATTATGGAGCACCAAATACATGATCTAATGGTAAAGCAAGAGCGTAATGGGTTTGTGTTTGACAAAAATAAAGCGGACAAACTGGCTCAAGATTTTCAGACGCAATACGATGCACTCGCAGAGGAAGCTACGGCGGATATCGGAAAATGGCATCGACCGTTAAAAGCCCACACGGACGAATTTGTAACAGAACATGGAGAACACCACGCCCGCCGCACATGGGGAAACGTTGATACCTACAAGCGCAACATAGACAGAAGTAAATCTCGTGCAAAGGCTGCGGCTGGTGGAGACTTTCGTAAGATGATGCCAGATGTTTATGCGGATGTTCCTCTAGTGAAAATTGAATTGAAAGAATTCAACCCCAATTCACGTCCTCAAATTACAGATCGTTTAAAAACGTTGTATGGGTGGGAACCGCAAGACTTCACGGAAAAAGGTGCAGCCAAAGTTAATGATGAAATCCTACGAGATCTTGCTGATGATGTTCCTTTGGCTGCAACATTGGCGGAATTATTCTTTTACAAAAAACGACTAGGACAAGTATCTGACGGTAAAAATGGATGGCTGAAATTACTCCGCAGTGACGGACGAATCCACGGACGTGTAAATGTAGGTGGAACCGTATCAGGACGTGCTACACACTCTTCCCCAAACATCTCACAGGTGCCGGGGGTAAATGCGGTGGAATTTGGAGCTAACGAAGACAAAGGAATAACTCCTGAAATGGCGAAAGAAAAAGGAGAGGAGTTTCTTTCTAAAAACGCTGGGAACGTAAATAGCTGGAGTGCGCCTATCATCGTATCATCAAAGTGGAAAGAGAATAAATCTGAGTGGTCTATCGTGGCACGCGGACGCGCGGGGGATTACGGATACGATTGCCGCGAATTGTTTACCGTACCTAAAGGCTATAAGCTGGTAGGATGCGATCTCTCGGGAATCGAATTTCGTTGCCTAGGGAATCTTACGTTCCCGTTTGATGGTGGAGAAATCGTGGACGTAGTACTCAACGGAGATATTCACGCTCGAAACGCCCAGTTGGCGGGAATTACACGATCAGTGGCTAAGCGCCTCCTGTACGCCGCCATGTATGGCGGAGGGGACGGAAAGCTTGGTTCTATTGTTGAGCCATTCTCATCCGCAGCCCGTCAGCAGTCTTTAGGTAAGACACTTCGATCAAAGCTCATGGCGGCGATGCCTTCACTACAGAAGGCGATCCGTGAAATTCACAAAGAGATGCGAAAGAACTCTAACACCATTCGCGGACTGGACGGACGTCGATTATATGCACGCTCAAAGCATTCTGCGTTGAATCTTCGCCTGCAATCTGACGGTGCGCTAATTGCGAAGAAATGGTGTCTACTTGTTGACGATATGTTCTATGAAGAAGGGTGGGATCACGGCCCCAATTTAGAATATTTCTTCTGCTCGTGGTCTCACGACGAAATTCAGATCGCAGTACGCGAAGACTTGGCAGAACGCGCCGCTGAAATAATGGAAGCTGCGGCACCTCTTGCAGGGGAGCATTTTAATTTCAACTGCCCTGTAACCGCCGAATCCGCTATTGGTATGACGTGGGCCGCTACTCACTAAATTTTTCTTGTTGACATACGAGATATATAACTATACAAAGGCAAAGCAATGAACAAAAACGTACTCTTTTTCGATACTGAAACCACTGGATTAAAGTTGGATAAGTTCGAAGATATTCACCCGAGACAGCCTATGGCTGTACAAATAGGTATGAAGCTGGACGGGATGAACCGTAACGAGCGTGGTGCCTTTAATTACTGTATCCGTACAAACGGAGATTGGATTGTAAACCCAAAAGCTGCCGAAATTACCGGAATTGACAACGATATCGCCGACGAGTATGGATGTGACCTGATAACAGGTGTTGAAATGTTTCTTGATATGATGGAAAACGCTGACACAATTGTGGCACATAACATCGCTTTTGACGTCACGGTGATGCGCCGTATGTGTAAAGTGTACAGCGAGCGCACAGATCAAAAATACACCGACCCGTTTATTGGAAAAACCTTAGCGTGTACAATGGTGAACTCAACGAACATCGTTAAGGCCCTGCCTATGCGCTACGGTAAATATAAGTGGCCTAAGCTGGAAGAATGTATGATGCACTTTTTCGGCGAAGAACTAGACGGTGCCCACGACGCCTTGGTTGACGTTAAAGGGACTGCAAAAGTATTCTACCATCTACTGGATTTAGGAGTGTTCAATGGAACCGAATAATAACTACAATAACCCGACATCTACTCAAGATACAGGGTCTAATGAAAATCCTCTTTACAACGAACGTATTTCAGTGTATATGAGTGATATCACTCGCGGAGGGGAACGCTTGGTACAGAAAGTCTCCAACGACATCAATGAAATAAGCATTAGACGTGCAATGCAGATCGGATACATGATGGCGTGTCAGGACCACAATTTGAAGGTACCACAAATGGATGATCCAGCAAAATCAATGGGGTATGGTAACGTATAATGAGCTATTACGAAGAACTCATGGCGACAGGTGTCCCTAAGGACATCCCTGCGGGCGGGTTCACGTTTGAGGATTGTTTTGACGAATTCGTCGCCAGCCACCAGAAGACGTGGAAATATGACCGTAATGAAATGGTAGGTGCCTCCGAATGTTTTGGGTGCATCCGTAAGACTTGGTTCGGGAAGCACGGAAAGAAATTTGGACACGAAGTAGATAAAGACCACGAAGAGAACTGGGGCGCGATGCGTCGTGGGGATATAATGGAGAACTATCTTATCGTCCCCGCAATCCGCCAAGGTTTGAACCGTCGTGGACTTGATTTGATTATGGAAGGAGACGATCAAGAGACAATTCGTGATGGATGTAATTCTGCAACACTGGACGGATTAATCGTTCCCATTGATCCAGAAATGGGTGGTAAACTACCCAAAGATTTTTTAGAATACTACGGTTTCGAAGGAGATTTAGACGCCGACAGTGTTGTTTTAGAGATGAAGTCTTTTGACCCTAGAATTGAAATCAAACAAGCTAAAGCCATTCACCACGGACAGACGCAGATGCAGATGGGACTTGTGCGCGACACTACGGAGTACAAACCCGAATACGCTATTGTCATATACGTGAATGCCTCTTGGTATGATGACATTCGCCCGTTTTTAGTACCGTTCTCGGAGAGCGAATACCAAATCGGACGCGAGCGTAATAAAAAGGTTTTCGAAGTGGAAGATCCTGCGCTGTTTGCTCCAGAAGGAAAATTAGACGGGGATTGTAAGTACTGTAAGTTTAAAGACGCATGCAGCATCGTATCAACTGGACGTGTTCCTGAAAAACGTGACCCTCTGAAAGCTGGAGAGATTGACGGACAGGATCCAGATATGATATCACGCATGGACATTCTTGTCGCTAATCAAGCTAAATTGAAAGCATTGGAAAAGCAGACCGAGAGAGATGTCAAGGAAGCTAACGAGGCTATTCGACAAGAAATGATAAACGCTGGAACAAGTCGAGCGGTGGGTGAGAATTGGAAAGTCTTTTACAGTGCACAAGCTGGCGCAAAACGACTATCTACGGCACTCATGGAAGAGGCTGGACTAGATCCAGAAGACTACAAAGAACAAGGGAATGGTTTTGAAAAATTAACCGTAACCGTATCGAAATAGCGCCGCGCTAGCGGTACTATATGTAAAACGAACCCGTGCGTTTTACATTTAATGAAAACGGGTATGAATGTAAAAATAAAATCGAAGAAGGAAAGAAAATATGAACGCACTTGTTGAAGCGCAAAACGCAGGCCTAGCGGTCGCAGGCGCAAACCCATTTGCTCAAGCTGGTGCTGGGGCAAGCGGAACAACATATGTCAAGTTTAAAGGTGTAACTGGACAATTTGTGGCGGGACAAGACGAAACAGAGTTGGACCACGGAACGCAGTTCGCTGCTGATGTAGAAAATTCTCTATGGTCTTGGTCATTCTGGTGGGATGGGGAAGTTCTCGAAACTGTTGACGTAATGTTGACAGCGGATCCAAACGGATGGAAAAACGGTCCTAACCGTCTCCCAGACGATCCAGAAGAGAAGGTTGACATGTCTCTTGACGAAATTCGTGCAAAGCAGAATGACCGCAGCAATAACTTCATGGATGGTTGGACCTGTCAAGCCGTTCTGGGCATGCGCCCTGTTGACGGAGATGAAGAAGAGTACACTATCAAGCTAAACCAAGGCGTAGCCTTAAACGGTTTCCGCACACTAGTGGCTCAATTCGGCAAGTCCTACAAAATTAAAGCAGGCCTTACACCGATCATCGAAATTGATGCGAACAAGTACAAGGCAAAGGCTAAAAACGTGGGATGGCGCTATGCTCCCCAACTGAAAATTGTTGACTGGGCTTCGGAAGAAGAACTGCTGGCTATGGTTGGAGAAGATGGCGGCGATTACGATCAAGAGCCAGAAACTAACGAGGAGTCTGTACAAATCGAAGACCAATCCGAAGGGGCTGACGATTCAACTCCTACCGAAGATGAAGCTCCGAAGCGACGCGGTCGCCGTGGTGCCAAAAACTTCTAAATGAAAAAGGTCAAGGACATCCGATTTTGTCCTTGACCATCTACCCCCCTGCATGTAGAAAGGCTTTAATAAAATGAATCCATCTGAACAACGGAATTATACATGTCTATCACATTAACAGACGAACAATTTAGCGGTGTCAAAGAAGGTGCACTGTGGTATGAAAATTGCGAGAACTCCATTGATCAATATGGATTTGAAGTTGAGACAAAAACATGGAACGAAGAGCGTGAATCGTATGATTACGCCTCCAGAAATGTAGCTCCCTCTAGCATTCAGCCTTTCGTGTTTACAGGATTTGCGGGTAGTGGTAAATCCACTTGTGTTGGATCCATGATCGAACATATAGGATTAACACCAGATGAAGTAATGTTCATGGCTCCGACAGGCAAGGCGGCGAAAGTGCTGTCCAGAAAACTAAAGGAGAGTGGTTGGCCGTCTGGTGCAACAACTATTCACAAAGCCATCTACATGCCTAAATCTGCACGTGCCGATGCCCTTGAAATACAGATAAAAGGGATTGAGAACCACGTATTATTTTTACGTACAAACGGAGACGCAGGCGCAAAACACCCCGATCATTCCATTGCTTCCATGGATGTAAAGACCGCAGAATCTAAAATTGCTGGTCTTATCATAGAGTTAGGAGACGCAATGAACAATGAGGGTCCGAAATTTAACCTAAAATCAGCGTCAGAGCTTCCTCCCGAAGTTAAGCTGATCGTTATCGATGAGGCTTCCATGGTGGGCACCGAAATCGTTGCGGATCTTGAATCTTTTGGTATTCCAATTATGGCCATCGGTGATCCGGGGCAGCTCCCTCCTGTAGGAGACTCTTGGGGCTTCGATATGGAAATGCCGAATGTGTTTTTAAAAGAAATACATCGCCAAGCTGCAGACAACCCCATAATTCGTTTAGCCACGATGGCCCGAGAGGGGCGCAATATTCCTATCGCTGATTATGGTGACGATGTACGCGTGGTCGCCCGCCGAAATGATGACGTCACGTTCAACATGAAACGCGATGCAATGGTTCTTGTTGGTACTAATAAAAAGCGTTGGGATGTCACAGCCAAAATCCGTACGGAGTGTGGGTGGGAAGAAACTGGACCAATGAAAGATGAGCCTTTACTGGTATGCCGCAATTCGAGACAGTACCCAGGACTGGTGAACGGAACGCTCCTTCGTTGTACAGAAGACATTGGAAATCTCAACAACGCGAGCGCCCGAATCAACTTGAAAGCCATTGATGAAGACGTTGGCGGGATGGAATATGATATATGGGCTACCCAAGGCCTATTCGAAGAACATGCATTCCGTAACAAGGGGTCACATTCTGCCCCCGACCGTGAAGCATTTCGTGCCAATAAAGAGTGTGAACATGTTGACTGGGGCCACGCTATCACGGTCCACAAATCACAGGGTTCAGAGTTTGAAGATGTGGCGCTGCACGACGAAAGTCCCGTGTTCCGCCAAGACGCGCAACGCTGGTTGTATACGGGGATAACCCGCGCCAGCCACAAATTAACGGTGATCGTATAATGTCAGAAGTAACCTATGAAACAATCATCGCAGATCAACGCAAAGTGATCCACGAACTTCGCCAAACAATTGTGGCGCAGGATATAGAAATCTCAGGACTCGAATCGCGTGAATCGGACCTTGAAGAAGAGGTCTACACCGTCACGACAGAACGTGATAATAACGAAATGCGTGCCGACGTACTGCAATACGAAATCGATGATCTTGAAAGACAGCTTGACGAAGTTCGCGACGAATTGTTCGAAGCCGAAGCTGCTTTAGATGCATCCGAAGGAGGATACTAATGCTTTTTGGAACAATCAATAACATGAGACCGGATCGTGAACCAGACTTCTTGATCGGTCCCGAAGGTGACCCATACATGGAACGCTGGTATCTCGTACCACGCAATCCTGAATTCAATATTTATTACCACCGCATCCGTTGTGTACCTCTGCGTCGCCCCGCCTAATTGGGACCCAGCAATTCGCTGGAAAGAGGTGCAGAACGGTACTAGACCCAGTTTCTTTGGAAAGGCAGACTACGAATGAAACGAGAAATTGAAGACTTCCAAACATGGATTTGGAACTGGATGCAGGAATGTTTCGGCACGCCAGAAGAGGTGGCGAAAGATCGCCCGATGCGCTTTTTTGAGGAAGCCTTGGAACTGGTCCAAGCAACGGGATTAACGAAATCTCAAGTGCTGGAACTGGTAGATTATGTCTATGACCGTGAAGCCGGAGACCCTTTCTCCGAAGTCGGTGACGTTATGCTGACGCTGGCAGGGCTGGCTTCATCACGCAACATCTCCATGGACAAGTCGGCGTATGCCGTGATGTATCGCGCACACAAGAACCGTGACAAAATTATCGCAAAGCGTAAGCTCCGCCCAACAGACGGCTCAGCACTACCAGTTGAATCGTAGTAATCACCCGCTACGCGGACAAACAGAAAGCCATAAATATGCCAACACGTGATGCCGTTTACCGCGCAATAAACACCGAACGCGCCTATCAAGATGCCCAACGTGGCAATGCGAAACGCCATGAAGGACAACCTGCAATGACACCCGGCGAGTACATTCTCTGTATGGAGAAATGTCTGGCAGATGCACGCGAGGCTTGGTACAAGCCAAATGGTGGCGAGGCATGCATGGAACATATCCGCAAGGTCAGTGCTCTCGGCGTAGCCGCAATGGAACGATATTCTGCACCTTTGCGTGGTAAAGTTATCCCACCTGAACAAAAGGAAGAATTCATCGAAAGACTGCGTGAATCAGGACTAATTACAGCAGAGCCACACGTAAACTGGATCACCCGCTACGCGGGAATAGGCCAAGACATGAAACCCATCCCCATCAAAGAAGCTGACTTGATCGCTTGCCAGTACGGCTGCGATCAGGTGATCATATACGCCCGAAAAGTGGGTCCTGATGGGGGGTGAGCATATGACAACCTATGGCGTCAACAAGGCACACTGTGGGGCTGCTGCAAAGATAGGCAACTTCCTTAAATACAAAATTATGGGATGGATAAAATGAAATATCTAAAATCTTTCATGTGGCACGCACGTCGTGGCGAAGTTTCTTGGCAGGCGCATGGCTTTCGTTTCCTACCATGGGCTGCACACCTAAACGGAGCCGACGACTTTTCTGGTGTTGAATACACCCGAATATTCGCGGGCTGGCTATTTCTTCAATTCAACTGGACACACGTATAATGAGCAAAACAGAAGTATGGATGCACGTCAAATCTGGCGGAGTATACCGCGTCAGCGGTAACTGCCTGATTGAGGCGACGATGACTGAGGCGGTGATTTATCAGAGCCTAGAAGATGGTCAGACGTGGGTGCGACCCGCCCACGAATTTTATGACGGACGTTTTGCCAACATCGATTCCGAAGGACTCAAGATAGAGATAATGGCAGAAGATGATTCAGATGAACTGTTTCTTCTGACAGGCAAGCGTCAACCAGAAGACTGGATGGGTCAACCCGAATTCGAAGGCGTCACGATTCACGACCCTGATGGATGGGATCGTGCCAACTGGGAAGAAAGCTGGTCCATCGCTTTGACCCTCGAAGAAATGCAGACACGCGTCTCTCGATGTACGGTGTCGATCACCAGAGACAGTCCGATGTATACACAAAATATTTGAAGGAAACCCCCATGACACAACGATACATTATCGCCAGTAACGACAGCGGGGACCACTTCTATATCCCCATCGAGAAACAAGATGAATGGGACGCGTGGCTGTTCTCCGAATTGTGGGAGATGGGCGAAACACCTGACTACGCGAGGCACATCGACGGAACCTTCACCTTCACAGACCCGAAAGTAGAATGATGGCATACGCAGGCATGGACAGCGACCACCAATCGTCGCGACCAAACATACTGATCCTAGGATACGCCCGCCACGGCAAAGACACTGTTGGTGAAATCCTGCGCGATGATTACGGTTTTAAGTTCACATCTTCATCCGAGTTTGTCGGACGCGAAGTCATGTGGGACAACTGGGGCTGCGCGGTGTACAAAGACTTTGATGAAATGTTCGCAGACCGTGTCAACAACCGTGTCTTGTGGATGCAAATGATCAGCGCGTTCAACACGCCAGACAAAACCATGACAGCAAAGACGATGTTGAAACGTGGATTCAACTTGTACGTCGGCATGCGCCGTCTCGATGAATTACAGGCATGTCAGGCGCAAGGCATTTTCGACGCAGTGATTTGGGTTGATGGTAGCGACCGCCATCCACCAGAAACAGGTTCGATGGATATTACATACGAGAACAGTGGCGCTGACTACCGCATCGACAACAACCGTTCTCTGGAAGACCTTCACCAGAACGTCGCTGATATTGTTCCTAAACTGGATCAAAAAACGTTTACAGTTTAGTGGAATTTACTGTATAACTAACTGAACATAAACGACAATCACGTACATTAAACCGGACATTTAGCCAGACAACATCGGCAAGGAACACCATGACAATCACAGCTAAAATAATCGCAGACAGCGTTGGACCAAAATCTCCACGCATTACCACATTTGAATTGCACTACCCGCGCTTCATTCATGCCGAATTAATGACCCACCGCATGTTCAGCCGTAACGCTTCGTCGTCCCGCGCCATTCCTGTAGAGCGTCAAATTGCCGCAATTATCGAAGACACGGCGATGCCCGTACACTGGGGGATGAACCAGTCGGGCATGCAGGCGGAGCAAGAAACTGACGCCGCTGTATTTGTCAACGGATTTGAATATTACGATGATGGTGATGATCGTTGTGGTCTGCTTGAACATAGAATTATGTACTCGGCAGAAGGTGCTTGGAACGAAGCCCGAGATCGCGCCATCGAAGTCGCCGAGGCATTTGTCGCCGCAGGTTATCACAAGCAAGTGGTCAACCGCATCCTCGAACCATTCTCACACATCAAGGTAGTTGTCACCGCAACAAACTACGATAACTTCTTCCACCTGCGCAGCCACAAAGACGCCCAGCCGGAAATCAAAGTTTTGTCCGATCTGATGATGGCAGCATATGCGGAATCAACACCGCGCGAGCTATCCAACGAGGACTGGCACCTGCCGTATGTGACGGACGCCGAGCTTGATTACATCCAGTCGGCGGAAAACCTTGTACATGACGCGGTGCCTATGACGGTGGACGATCTTATCAAGGTCAGCGTCGCTCGCTGCGCCCGTGTGTCGTACAAAACGCATGACGGTACACCAACATCCGTTGAAGCAGACATGGCCTTGTACGAACGCCTCCTTGGCTCTGTACCGCTACATGCATCTCCTGCAGAACACCAAGCAAAGATGGACACTTTAACGTACTTTGGTTGCAGCGGCGTAGATGTGGCTAAGTGGGAGAATGAACATTTGTCGGGAAACTTCGGCGGCGGGTGGATTCAGTATCGCAAGACGCTGGACCATGAATCCATTCGAACACCACAATGGGACGACGATATCTATGACTGATCAACTGTGTGAATACTTGAGAGAGTTTTTCGAAATTCTGGACCTAGTCGAGGAAACGGATTCGGGTGAAAAATTTCACCCAACATCCATTCACTCTTCCCGCACATCACATGTTGAACGCCTTTCTGTTATTCTCCCTCGAATGCGCCAATACATTAATGACGAGGAACGCGCTGATCAAGAATCTTTGGATGCGTTCGCCTTGGGGAGAACACATTGAGAGCCGCAATAATTCTTCGAGACCTGCGTGACGGTACGGTCGAGATGACGACAGAAATGGAAGAGGTCACATCCCTAGAGAACCAATCACCGCCTACGGCGGCGAGTGTTATGATGTTAGGTGCTATGGCTTTATTTGAAACGGGCATACTTGCGCAAGCGGGGGCTATTGCTGTCAAAGCCCTTGAAAATGAAATACCGCCTACGGCGGCAGTAAAGGAAAGATACGGAAATGGTGACACCGACCCGTGAAGAGATTGTAGCTCTCCGAGAGCAGGGATTAACAAGAGAAAAGATTGCCGAACATTTTGATGTGAGTATCACAACTATCCGACGATGCATCAAACAGTACAGAATCCCCCGCCCCTCAAAACAAGCCCGACGAAAGCGTGAAAGCCACCTATCACGTAATGGTGAGATCATCGTGCACCTAAAAGATGATCGATCCATGCTCGAACAGGCGCAAGAGATATTGGGGGATAGATTTACAGAAAAACGCCATATCGGGTACTTACTGGACGGTCGCCCCGCACACATCGACAGAATCATCGAAGCGGCGGGGCTTATCCCCCACAAATTATAACCGCACGGCCTTGACATCATTTAGTTTGACATCCTGATTTTTTCGAGGTAAATTACAAGTCTTACCCATTTTCGGGTTATCGCATACCACCTATAGTGTTGTCGTTCACGTAATCATCTTTGATAGAGGTGAATTTGACGTCACTATCCCATCCCATTTTCGGAGAATATCGAATGATTGAACAAAGCGCACGCGCTCAAATTGTAGAGCGTCGCACGTATCTACGCCCCACAAACAAAAACGGCACAGAATTTGAAACCCCTGATCAGGCGTGGCGACGCGTCATTGATCATCAGCGTTGGTTGTGGGAACGTGCGCAGGGCGATGCGCTTGATGCAGACCAAGCAGATGAACTAGAAGAACTTTACCAACTATTTATTGATCGAAAGGCTACCGTGTCAGGGCGTACACGCTGGCTGGGTGGAACAGATGTGGCGAAAGAACGTGAAGCCTCCCAATTCAATTGCTCATTCGGTGAAGTCCAGACCGTACATGATGTGGTAGATACAATTTGGCTTCTTCTACAGGGTTGTGGTGTCGGCTTTCGCGGAAATGTAGGAGTTCTGAACGGGTTCACTGCTCCCGTTGAATTGGAAATCATTCGTTCGACTAAGGTCCTCCCGCACGACGAAGCTGGAAATCCAATTTCTGATCCAGCTCTAAAAGGACGCCCTAACAACCGTGAGTTTTTTAATAAGCGTACAGGTGTATGGACGATCAAGGTCGGAGACAGCGCGGAGGCTTGGGCAAAGCTTTTCGGTAAAATCATGGCAGGTAAGAAACGTGCCAAAAAGTTGATCATTGATTTATCTGAAATCCGTCCTGCTGGTTATCGCCTGTCAGGTTACGGTTGGATCAGTTCTGGAGACGAACAGATTACGACGGCACTTCACGGTATTGTGGGGGTCATGAACAGAGCTGCGGGTGAACTTCTCACCGCAATCGATATTCTAGACATTGAAAATTTCTTGGGGACGATTCTGTCATCCCGACGTTCTGCTGAAATCGCTCTCTATCCATTCGGTGAGCCTGAGTGGAAAGAATTTGCAACAGCCAAGAAAGGTCACAACGAGAACGGGTTGTGGCATCGTGGTATGTCCAATAATTCGTTGCTGTTTTACCACACTCCAACTAAATCTGACTTACACGAAATATTTGAACTGATGGAGGATGCAGGGGGGTCGGAGCCAGGCTTCATCAACGCCATCGCAGCGCTAAAGCGTGCGCCACACTTTAAGGGTGTAAATCCCTGTGCGGAGATCTTGCTTGGGGACAAATCATTCTGTAACCTCGTAGAGGTTGCCGTATCCCGCTTCAATGGAGATCTTGCAGGACTTCACCGCGCAATATATTTGATATCCCGCGCAAACTATCGCCAAACCTGCGTCAACCTTAAAGATGGCGTGCTTCAAGAGACGTGGCACGAATTGAATGAGTTCCTCCGCTTGTGTGGAGTGGGTCTGACAGGGATTATTGGATGGGAAGGCCACACGAGTGCCGAACAGCTCGAAGGGCTTCGTACAGTCGCGCATAACGGCTGTGACAGCATGGCAGATGAGCTGGGACTACCACGCGCGAAACTGAAAACCACTATCAAACCATCGGGAACACAATCTAAAGTGTTTGGCCTAGTTGGCGACGAAGTATCGGAAGGTGCGCACCGTCCTCTAGGTAAGTATCTTTTCAACCGCATCAACTTTTCTGGTGCAGATCCGATGTTAAAAGCTTTGGAGGCGGCGGGGTACAAAACCGAGCCAAACCCATACGATCCTACAGCACGCTTGGTTGTGATTCCTGCGGAATACAGTAATGTAGATTTCGACACAGTAGAAGTTAACGGTGTCAACGTTGAGGTTAATATGGAGCCTGCTCTAGATCAACTTGAACGATACAAGATGATGCAGGATCACTACGTTGATCACAACTGTTCAATCACAATTTACTATGATTTAACAGAAGTGGAGACTATCATTGATTGGTTATTGGCTAATTGGGATTCTTACGTAGGTGTGTCATTTTTGTACCGCCCCGATCCTGTAAAGATGGTTAGCGATCCAGAAGGATACGCAAAAGACGCTGGATATTCGTATCTACCGCAAACGCCCGTGTCACAAGACGACTACGCAGCGTATGTCGTGACCCTAAAAGCAGTGAACTTCGAGGGCACTGATCAGGAAGGACTTCTAGATCTTGATGAATGCGCGGGGGGTGCGTGTCCGATCCGATGAACACGTGTGGGGTCTGCATCTAAATCACGCCGCATTTTCTGCGGCGTTTTCACTTTAAATTACTTTAACTCTTGTCCATTAGGACAATAAATGCTAGGAGAACTACCATGAGTGTACTATCGCTTGGAATTGGCATCTTAATCGGTGCCGCACTTGGTCCAGTAGCCCGCATGACCATCAACGGTTGGCGCAAATGGGCTATTGGTGAAGTAACTGATTTAGTAACAAAGGACTAAACTTATGCTCCCGACAAAACTACTTACGAACACTGCCACGCTCCCGACGCGTGGGTCCGAAACTGCCGCAGGATTAGACTTATATTGGGATGAGGCATCACAGTACGGGATCAATCAAAAGCCTGCTGCCACGTTCTTTCTCGACACAAACGAACGCGCGGTTCTTAAAACTGGTATCGCCGTGGCTATTCCTGACGGGTTTTATGGTCAGATCGCCCCGCGTAGCGGGCTAGCCGTAGCACACGGATTGGAAATTCTCGCAGGAGTAATCGATTCTGATTACCGTGGTGAGATAATGGTAGCTGTGTTAAACTCTGGCGAGTACCCTATAGCATTTAATCACGGGGATCGTATCGCTCAGATGCTAATACTGCCGTGTGAATTGAGCACGCCATGCGTAGTTGAAGATCTTGATGACACGGCGCGTGGGTCGGGTAAATTCGGTTCTACAGGACGTTGATATACCTATTAATTAAAGGGCCTTTCACGGCCCTTTAATTTTACCTGACTTCATCGCGTTTTGACGACGTATTTCTGCCTGATAATTACGTATTACACGTACTAATCCATCTTGACGATCCGCACAGGTTTCTAGTGCTCCGTGAAGCGCCAACGTCCATGCAGCGACAACACTTTGGGCTTCTGCACCAAGCGATTCAAGAGTTGCACGAGTAGGCGGTACGGGAATATTACAGGAAGCCATAAGCGTCTCCGGAACTTGTATATTTATATATACGGGTTCCACCACTGTCACTTCTTTAGGCACGGCGCACGCCGTTAAAAGGCACAAAACCGAAATACATGTTGCCAATTTATTCATTGGAAAACTCTCTAATTGTATCTAAAGCATCTAGTAGAACTGGGGCCACCGCACCGTTGTCTTCTGGATCCACTTGCAGAGCGCGCTGACGCGCAGATTCAATTTCTACAGATCGCTGTATTTCCGAATTCAATATTTCCTCCGCTACAGCCGTTGCCTCATTCGCTAAGTTAAGCGACGTTACGAGGCCATCTATTCTTATCTGATTTTGCTGAATCACTGTTCGCTGCATACGTACTTGATTCTCTAGCTCATATTTCTCGGCAATGAATAGTGTCGCCATATACACTACGTACATCAATACAAGTGCGCCGCCTAGTACGAGCAAACGTTTTGGATTGAACCAACTCAGTAAAGCTAAAATATTCATTACCCTTTTGCCTCTTCTTGCTTCGGAGGTGCATACGGATCTTCCTGACTGTCTCGTCGGAACATGTTTCCAAACCCGCCGTTGTAGTCAATTGACGATCCGCCCACATAGGCAACAGTTGAGATTCCTGCGAGACCTAGCGCGGCTTCCACATACAGTGTAATTAGCGAAGCCTGCGTTGTCAATAGTCCTAAACCAGCCAAGGCTGTGAACACGGTGGCAGATATTAAGGCGTATCCTACAACAAGAAATATGAAATAGGATCGTCTAGATCGGCTTACGGGTTCGGAGAGGACTTTATTAGTATCTTTAGACATTATTTATCTCCTCATGTGTCCGGTTCATGGGGATCTTCCCCATCGGTTTCATCTTGGGACTGAACCGAGTATATACTACCATTGCAGCGTGTGCCTGGGCGAGGGTTTTTTGGAAAAGACTCCACTGCAGCGTTAAAACGATTAGCAGCACCTTCAACCAGCGCGCTTATTACGGGGATATCCATTGTATCCACCTTGTATTCTTCGTTGGAATCGTCAATCTCAGGATCAGTAGTCTCTTCTAGATTTAAAATTCCTTGATTGATTATACTCGCGGCATTAATTCCATCTTTAACACGTCTAGTATTTTCTGTATACGAATGCTGTGCAGTGTACGTATCAACCACAGGACCACTTGCTTGGGCAACATCCAGTATATACTGGGCGTCTTTTAGCGCCTCCGTGGCGTGGTGGTGAATGGATTCTTTCAGCACAGCGCGTACAAAATACATCTGCTGCAGTGTTTCATCGATGGTGGCTGGGTCGGGTAGTAATGCTTTAAGATTCATCTATAAACTCTCACTCCATTCTATTTGTATGTGGCATGTTTACCACATAGTTTCATATCATATTCTATTTTTCTTCTTGCGGAAGCGTGACAATGATTTCGTTCTACCACAATGAACGCGCAATCGAGCACTAAGCAGCATATATTCCAAGCATAGGCAGGTGCATCACTGTCTCGGACGTGGCGACCAGTTCTGGCGGAAAAAGTCTCGTACAGGTCACCGCCAATAAGAAAATTAAAATACTTAGATAACACCGCTATTATTGCGATCCATTCCATGCCGGACTGACGCGCGCGGTAGATCGTAACGCCTCCGAGAAAAACAGCAATTAACGAAATCATTTTAATCCTTAGACGCGTTGCAGATATCCATTGTGTACCCAACCATCTCCGCTGATTCTAGTCCAGTTGCCACGCACATCTGTCGGTGTGACAAGAGAACCTTTTGAAAGAGAGTCCCCAATCTTTGCGTAGTTCACACCGGGGCCACTACGAACGTTAAGCGAGCTTGCGGTGACAGCGTAGGTATCAGCGTCTATGTCGCGCCCGCCCATAAGGTTATTATAGCGTTGCATTGGAAATGCGGGGCCAGGATCAGTCTTCCATCCGCGTGTGTCGATTTCTTCGTGGGTTACGATATCGAGAATGTTGTAGTCAGTAACGATTGCCGATGTGATGTCGTCAAGGGCCTCCAACTGTGCGTCTGTATACTGGGGCCAGTAAAGCGTCCCTGAACCTACACGACTGTTAGCAGCTTCGATCATCGGAGGCATTTGGTCAGGACGACGGACGATATTGTTGCGAACGTAATTACCGTCTGTATCGCGGCGAAACCATCCCGCGTTCACAATTTCTATGCCAATTGAATGACTATTCAATCCGCTGTATCCCATGTGGCGGGAAGGTCCAGCATGCCACGCTTTGCGGTTAAAGGGAACGTGCTGATATAAGGTACCATTTAGGCCAAGTGTTAAATGTGCCGATACACCTGAACCACTTCGAGTCAAGGTATTGACGGCAGACTCCTCTGTAAATCCTGCGGTGTAATGCATGACGATGAATTTTGGTGAGATCACACCGCTTTTATTCGGGGAGGGCGAATCTATTGAAGGTGTTATTTTATGGTTTGTGATTTGCATCAGTGTATTTCCTATAACTTTACGGCGCTGTATCGCCATCCAATGTCCACGTGTCCGTCGCTACTTTTGTTATGCGGCATACCGAATATTGTGTACGTGTTGTCAATTGTCCCGTAGCTCGAAGCGACACCCCGACCTCGGCGGCGAAAGTAATTTGGCCTGTAGAACCCTGTTCAAAACTGATCACGGTGCCAATAGGGATGATGTCAGAAGCATCTACCGAGATATTATACGTGTACCCTGTTGCGTTGTTTGAAATTATATACGCACCAATGTCTGTTTCAGCCGATGTACGGGATGTGTTCGCAGCGGATTCAGTTACAATGGTCAGTGGTGGTGGAGTACTTCCCGCACCCGCACCCGCAACCGCGACGACATTAGTTCCATCAGCATACACCATGACCCCCTCTCCTGTCGGAATTGTCACGAACGCGCCGACACCGTGTGTGATTATTGCGGTTTGCCCCGATGTGTTGATGAACGCCAACATTCTATTTGTGGGTATGGCGGGGGATCCAACTGTTGCGGGGATCGTCACGGTATATGGAACAGTCGCGTCTTGCAGTAACTGCACCCCAAACCCTAGTAACTGGGATTCCACCAGTGCTATATTCACATCAGAACCAATCGTAATAATACTGGAACGCTGGATGGAATCTTCTAGTTTTACGATGGCGTCATTGAATAACAAAAATTTGTTGTTATCGGATTGGGCCATCAAATCGGTTTGTAGTATAGGTGTTTTACCTAGTGGCATCGTGTAACTCCTGCGGATGTGTTATTTTTGTACGTGGTGTGGTGCCCATTGTCAAGTAAATGTGGTTATGGGGCCAGTTCTCCGCTGGCTACAAAGCCGCGCCCTACTTGGGCACTGACCTGCGCCACCGCAATATTGATAGGATCGCCTGTTGTAAGCCCTGCCGCGATTAGTTCCTCGGCAGTTACGGTATAGTTAGGGGAAGACACCACGCGTTTGAGCGAATATGTTGACGCATCGTCCGGATCAAAAGCATCCAACGCCGCTGTACCCTGTAGCAGTAAATAGAATTCGTACGATTCACTGTCTTCGTTCAGCGGTACTATTTCCACGTCACTCACGAACATGTTCCACTCCCCACCAATACGGGTACGACGTTCCCACGATACGGTTAGGGTCTCCCCCGAAGTGGCGCGGCGAATTCGTGACGGAGCATACGGACGCAAATCACGTCCCTGCCATGTGGTTGTGACCGTAGGTGTAGAAGCGAGAAGTCCTCCTATGGATACGGCTCTAAAATATTCGGTTGACCCCAATACTTCCAGTGGATTGGTTTGTGACAAATATGCGGATTCATTTACAAATAAGAAATATTCTCCGGGTACGTGGGTGTACGCGGCATAATCTGTACCGCGCAATCCGCGTGATATATTACTTATCGTTATGGAGTTATCACTATTTATTACAACATCTTGGAATTGAATCAGTTCTCCTTCTCCCGTGTGAGGGTTCCACACGAAGGCGCGATTAGCTTTATTGTTTATAATTTCATCACGAGTAACCGACGCGACGTCCTCATTATCCACCGACAACAATATTGTAAGGGTGTTTTCAGTATCTGTGCACCACAACGCGCGCGGTGCTTTCAGCACATTCTGACATTGCCCCCACGTGATATCTACATTTGATGAATCAAAACTTTGATACTGTGTGCTGTTGAAAGAGGCGTACAAGGTCGCGGACAACCATTGGGTTGTTTCGGAGCCTACTGCCGTGTAGTAGCGGAACGCGGATCGGCCTAGATCGTGGTAATCCTCCAGTAGTGGTGTATCTAGTACGAACAGTTCGGTGTGTACGGGCGTTAATATTCCATTTGACGGAACGCTCCCCGTAAGTAAAGGGGACAACGTACTTGCCGTATATACCGGATCCCCTGAACGTGAGGTCTCCATCTCTATCTCGAAATTTGCTCCGACTGTGGATTTTCCTATTCTATCTGTAATAGTTCGCCCATCGTTAAACGCAATATTAACTACGTCCCCCGGATCCAAATCCAAATGAGACCAATGTGTTTGGGTTTTACCAGAGTCGCGGGACTGCCACGCCATAAATAATATACGCTGTGCGATGTCTGCAGCTTCTGGCTCGGTGAATACTATAGGTATTTCCACATTGTCCGTTTTATTGGAATGCATTACCTGCACAGGCTGTGACACACGTCTAAACTGCGCCGTACCTTGCTGATAGTCGCGGTCTTGATCATTGTATACCACATTCACCTCAACAGGCAATCCGTAGTCAGGCGCACGTGATTCTAAAAAGTTAATTGCACCTGTTGGGCCGTTCAATGTGCCTAGATCATCCTCAAATATAGTACGCACGGGGGTTACTGTTCTGTCACTGAATTTTACCGTATAGTCACTTTCTATTCCATCAACAAAGTAAGCTAGGAGAAGTTTTTCCAGAGCTGCTCGGCCTGTCGACGGTCTGCCGACAGTGTATCCGCGCACAAAATGCTCTGGGGCAATTCCGCTGACGTCATATTCGTCAGCACGCATTCCAGTGCGCGTGCATATGGACGACACCACGCGTTGCAACGTATTATTAGTCTGATACGTGGAGACTGAGCTGTTTTTTCCTAACTCGATTTTGTATGGAGATCCGTCTACCCATGTATAAAGGGTGTCTCTAGCAGATTCGTATATCTGCACATCCGCAGTAGCGTTTCCTGTTAACACGCCTGCGTACACGGTTTCATCCCCTGTAATGAGGTCAATTTCTGCTACAGACGCCTCGTGGGCGTAAACTATTTTACCGTTTGTTATCGAAGATCTTTGAATACCGGACTCAGGCATTGGAGGTGGTAGCGTAAGTGATTTTGCATATACCAACGAGCCGTTGGGGGTATACTTACGAACCTGTCCCGCAGTAGTTCCGACGCGGAATAGCGTGTAAATACGATTTTCCGAAGAATCGTAAACGACACTGGACACCGTTCTACCATCGAGAGAGAATCTATCTGTTACGGTGTCGCCGTCTACAGCCACCCCCGAAGAATTTCTACCAAGTAAGGTAGCGAAACTGACCTCACCGCCCCACTCTACCTCGGCTCTCACTAACTGCCATCTCGTATCGTCATGCGCAAGAGCGTACACCGTGCCTAACCCCGCACTACACATCGGACCATCGCCTATAAATCTGACGTTACCGCGTAGGAAGTCAAGCACATTACGAGCCTCTGATTCAGGGCCACCGTATACACGCTGTAGGTTGGGCGTATCTGTGCGCAGGGCGTAAAAATATCCACTAGGACTAATTCCCGCAAATAACTCGGTATCTGTACGCGTTCCTAGAGACGCCCCGAAAGTTATTTCAGACACGCGATTATCTAATGTGTGTAACTGTCCATCGTCGGAAACCGCGCCAGTGATTAAGAGCGACGTGGAGCTTATCTTTCCTAAAATAGTTGTCCCGGTGTCGGTGGTTAATTTAGTTACCATGTCTCCAGTATCGGTTTCCCCAATTATTTGAGAGACGGCGACGGATCCTACCTCCCCCACGCTCTGTGTGGCAGGTCTATTCAAAGTCTCCGACCCAGCAATGGAGGAGAACTTTCGCAGGCGGTCTTCTGATCGAACTATAATAATTCCGCGCCCCGAATCTACCCCAACACCATTTAGAGGGACAGCGGTGTTTGAAGAATTCTCTAGGACAGTCACTTGGCGCGGTCCTCCATCCGAATCTGCAATAGATTGTGGAATGTCCCCCCACGCAATTTCTGCTGTTATGTTCGGAATTCGGTTACCAAAGTCCTCCAGAGGCATGTTTTCAAATACAATCATACACGTATCGCGATACGCAGGTGTAAACCCGTAGTCATTTGGAATCCCTTGAGGGGCGTTTGCTTCTAATTCTTCCAAATATGTGGCGTATAGCGACGCGCGAGGGTCTCCTGCCGCTGCCGCGATCTGAGCGTCGTTTACAAGATCAAAAATAGTTCTAAAAGAAGCCTGTTGACCACTCCCTTCGTTTACGTCAGGAAGTCCTTGTAGACGTCGATTGACAGATTCTTGTATTAAAGGATCTACTGCTTGGTCCGACGTCCCTTCATAGAAACGGAATTTATATTTGTCGTTTTGTATAGCGTCCGTGCCGCTGACGTCGTAAATAAGTTTTCCATCGGCCCAAAGGCGCAGGATATCCGCAGCTCTGCCGCGCCCGAAGGCTGAGGCGAAGTTGGCAAAATATGAGTAAGTGGATGAGGTTCCAGCACTTCCTCCACCCTTGCCGCCTCCTTCTATTTCCTCGGTCGTTTTTACTTCTTTAAGTCCGGCTGACCAAATTATATTACCAGCAGAACGTGTCACACCGTAGTGCTCCGGCAACGTTTTACCAAGCGTAGAGGTCGCAACGTCAGTGTCACCAACACGCGGTCCTTCGACATTCGGTCCGTCCACCTCTGGTGCGAATATAAATCCGCCCAGTGCAGACCCAATAGAGAATCCTACCCCTGATAAGAGTAATGGTGCGCCGATTATGGCACCCACAGTACCGAGCGCGAGACGTCCAAAACTACTAGACATATTCTACATCCTTAAACAAGCGAACAGAGACTAATCGGTCGCGCAATGATGGAAATGATTTTCCAAATGATTCTTCGTGACATACACGACGTGGCTTACATTCAGCGTGAATTACGTACAGGTCTCCATTATCGTGTTGTGAAAATATTCCTGTATGACAAGGCATGACGGTGTCGTTAAATACGCCTATTGCCCCATGCATCGGTCCGTTCAAGTCTCCTTGATCGGTAAACGTTTCTATTTGTTGTATGAACGCACGTGCGGGGTTTCGTCCGTATCCTTTCAAATCTTCGTGAGGTAGATTAAAATGTCTTGCAGTCAAAATTAAAAGACCCGCACAATCCAGTGTAGGGGGCGTGCCCTCGCCACGTCCTTGGTGACGCCACTTACATCCAAGCCACGTTCTGGCGTATTCTACTATATCGTTTGCTGGTGTCATTGGCGCGCATCCGGATAACGGTACAAATCGTCTTGTCCAGGAACATCTGGATAACCGCGAAAATTTATTATATTTTTAAAAATAGCTGCACATGATATACGGGATTTATCACACCCCGGATATACGCGGAAAAGGTCCCCTGCCTCGACATTGAACGGCATGGAAAGAAACAATTCAAGCTTTCCGTCAGCTTGCATCCAGTTTTTCACCTCCATGGAAGCTCCCTTGTTTGCACCTGTTTCGAAAGTTACAACCCCTCCGTTAAACCACGCATCGACCGCACGTGTATCCTCCACGATTGCCGTGAATACACGCGCGCCTTCGGAAGATGTGACAAGCCCCCCACGTGAAAAAGAATCATCAGCGCGTGTGAACGTTGCTCCCCCGTCTACGATAGTATCCACACCCAGAACAGGTAGTGTAGTTCCGGTAGTACCCGCCACCGTGCAAGAATAATAGGTGTTTTCGGATAAGATGCTCGGCATTTCAACACCAGTACGGTCTACGGTCCAGCCAAACACACTATCAAGATAGTTTCCAGTACTGGTAGCATCGAAGCAGATTTGTACGTAACGAGCGCCTACAGGGATAGGTCTATTAGCCAATTCACGTAGTATCCACACATCCCCCACATTCTCAAATCCAGTTCCTATTGTGGACACATGTGGGGTGTGTATCATAGCTGATGCTACTGGCGCGATGGTGCCTCCTTCAAAAGCGTTTAAGCCTGTATTTACAGTAACGGTTCCTGTTACAGCAGCGCCATCCGAATCGTTAAAACGCCAGTAATGAATCAGTCCTTGCGTTGTTTCGGAAATAGTTTTCTTCATGTTATCGCGAATTTCGTAACCCGCTCGAACCACATCCCAGACACGGAGTTCATCATATATGGCATCTGTGGTTCCCGCCGTGGTAGCCATCAAGAAATCTAGTGTAAATGGGTCCGTGTATCCAGATGACTGGCCTTTCTCGATTCCATCTATGTACGTTGTTACCTGCCCATCCGACGCGCGGCGAGACACTGCAACGTGGTACCACTGTCCAACATTTAACTCTTGTGAAGATGTGCCGTAAGACACGCTGCTTGCGACGCTGATTTTGTGAAATAATCTAGGAGGATTAAAACGAATATCCGCGTACTCATCCGCAGTTGTTTCTGCGCCGCCAATCCCTGCAGCAGATGCATCGGCGGTTGCGTTTAAGTATACCCAAGCCTCTGCGGTAAAATCGCCGCCCAGTACAATTGGAGTGCTTGCCGTCATTTTCGACGCGCCTGCGAGCACTGCTCTACCGTATCCCAGATCTCTCATATCACAATCAAGGAACTGCATACGAAAACGACCAGCACCGTCGGTGTCACGACGCCATCCATACAGGGTTGCAGTTGCCTTGTTGTCGTCAATAGTTTTCGCTGCTATCCCAATGGAATCCACTAGATCGATGTCCTGAATGATATCTGTAACGCCGTCCCCACCTCTTAGAACATGGGTTCCTTGTACTGGTTGGATATCAGGAAACGTGGGATCAACATTTCCAACAGATCTCCAGTACACAGAAGGCGTAGGTTCAGCATCACCAACCTGCTCAAAACTGGCGTCGCCGATGGGCATTTTTCTATATGTTCCTACGTTATCTTGCTGCCCTGCATTGGGAGCAATGACAACATCTCCCACCTCATAAGAAGTATCACGCTCCATTTGACCGCGCGGAATTGGGATACCACAGGATCTTTCGCCTAAGTCGAGACGACAGCTCGACGTAAATATGTCTGTGTACGTGTAGCCCAATCGCTGCATCAGTCCGCGTAGTTCGACTTGGTACGTCCCGTTAGGCATAGATTGGACGTCGCCGAAAAACCCGCGACGCATCTTCAACTCCCCAGAAACGCCACCTTGCCACGAAGTGACAAAAATATTCACTTCTGCATTGTCGAATAGTCCTGCTTGTAGTTCATTTTCTGGTAGCACAAGCTGGTTTGCTACTCCGGTTACTTCTAGATTATCTACCGACAGTGTGGCGGTGCTTTCAATGGCGGTTCGTCTGTACGCCCCAATTGATAAGTAGCGGTCTCCACCCTCAACGACGTCTTCGTCAGAGTCCGTGAAAAACAGTTTAGATCCATTTGTACGTGTTATTCTCCAGCACGTGCACAGCGTGGTCACCTCTTGGTTTAGGTGTGTCTGGAGTGTTGTCGGGACGGTTTTCATTATAGTATCTCAATCAAAGGTAAGCCGGATATATTAAGTTGTTGATGATCATCATACGACACGTTTAAGAAGTCGGAATCAAAGCGAACAGAAACATCAAATTCTGCGAAAATAACTGTGCCCAGAGCGTTGGCGGGCGGGGGGACGACGAATGATATTTCTCCTGTGGATTCATTTATAAAATAATCCTGATTGTCAATTAGGACTACACCATTTACTGCTATCACCGCTGTCCCCACTACGGGTTTTCGTATGATACGGTCAAATATATACCCACCAGAATTATATCGCTTGAATAGCTGGAACCTCTGCTCGATACCGTCGCCCACTAAAAAATTTTGGTTGGATATAGTAAAATCAGACCAATCTTTATAAAGAAACCCAACACCTCTCCCGCGCATGCCATAGAAAAAACTCTCCACGGATGCAATGTCGTTAGGAGGTACGTGGTCAAAGGATACTTCGAATTCGGAACGTATGCTGTCCCACTCGATCTCTGTGGAAGTAAGACCACTGTCCACCTCGAACACTGTTGTTTTGAACCCAGGCCCGCCGGAGGATCCGTACGAAACACACTCCGGAAATCGCTGTGCAACGAATGGAATCGTTGTTATAAGATCCTCGTGTGGGGGAAAGAATGATTGCATCACCACCGCACCTTTCTGTGCCGTAACAGTCGCGTGTAGCGCTCCCGAGCCAGACACAGCGTAAGTATTAGAATCAACCGCAGCCGCAGGGTTTACCAATGGAACGTAGCTCTGCGTACGCTGCAAACTGGAAGATGGCGCTAAAACGGCCTGTGATCCAAATTTTGATACGGTGCCAACGGCGGAGAAGGCACTTAGAGAGTATCCCTTTAAATCAGAAATGGCACTGTGATTAGTACCCACAACGTATCCAGTGTTACTGGGAATTTCATTAGGCATTATATTACCTTACTATACAGCACGCACGCCCGACTGGAGGCCTGAAAGCTGTAGTTGTGTCCACGGTTGTCCTGTCTCAGGATTTATGCGATACTCAGTGACATAGCTGTTCGGAGCAATATTGTTTGATCCAAGGCTCACGTCGGCGTCATAATCTGTGATCCCAATACGAATAAAAGGCTGAAAATCCCCGACCACTCCTGCTACATCGGTCTGTGCCACCGTGTTTGTAACGAGTCCGTAAATGACTTTATCACTAAGATCAAATTCTGGTGTTGCAAAAACCCAGCTCTCACGTATGCCAGATGTAGGTGCAGAAATGACCGTGGATTGGTCATAACCTAGATCATCAATGTTGGTGTAGTCATTCACAAATTCGTTATACTGACCCACCGCAGATGGAACGAGGGTCGCTAATTCCATCCCAACCGTGGGTAACGAATCTGTGACGATCACATCCTGATAGTACATCTCGTCGTGCGATCCGTTTGTATGGCGGGGGGCCAAAAGTAATTGACTTAGTGGAGGCCACCCTGTAGGATCAGTGTTTACTTCTTGAAAACGCAGGACTTCATCAATATACACGGACATAGTCATCGTGTCGTACAAATCAGTTGTTGTAGCACGCTGAAATCGTATATCGTAGTTGTTGAATTCATTTGGGGCTGATGTGAAGATCTCTGCGTTGGGCGTTTCCGCGTCGGCGACTCTTTTTCGGCGATATATTTGTGACGGTCTGTTAGTGGAGAAATCAATATTGGCGTCAACCAGCGACAATAGTGTAGTACCGTCCGATGCTCGTACTGACAGCCACGGAAGTCCGTCTCCGGTATTGCTGGTGGTACGCGGTCCGGCGGCGCGGACGTGTACCCAGATATCATCCGTCCCGACCCATTCCTTAAACATCTGCTGGCCCGTGTTAACGCGCACTGACCCGCGACGTTTATCGTCAGCACCCAAGGGATCTAGTGTGTTCTCGAAAAGTGCCCAATCACCCTCTGCACCACAAACAAGTATTGTCATATGTTATTTTCCTTCTTTCATCGGAAACTACCACACAATGTGCGGATAAGTCAACCTGTGACGCTGTATGGTCCAGGCACTGTAATTGCATTAAAATCTAGGTGACGTGCGCGTCCCACAGTCAATCGGACAGAATCGATCAAACCCTGATACGCCCCCGTGCTTGCTGCAGGATTTGATGCGTGGCCAACAGTTAATAGTGTAAAGACGTCGTCGTTTACTTCCGAAAAGTCCTGTCTAGAAGCCACTACCTGTCCCTTTATACGCATGACGTACCAATTATTTGTAAGTCGATCTACCGTGATGTAATCGAAGTCTTCTGCGACACCGACCGCCCATGGGAAGGTAAGTACAACTCGTTCATCTGTTCCGTCAGTAGATACCGCAAACTGTATCTCTTGGGTTTCCTTTTTATAGCGAAGTTCCCAACAACGGTTGTTATTTATTTCGTCCCATTTTCCAATGATCTGTTGGGTGTTTTCTCCGCCTGTCTCTGGCGGGTGTTGTGCAAATACCTCTAACGTGAACGGCTGTAGAGGTGATAGATTGAACGGGGTTCCGGGGGTTTGTAGGCGTCCATCTACGCCTGCACTGAATGATCCTGAACCACTATGCGACACCGTTTCGAGCGTCGCTGGTGACGTCAAAGTTACAGGAATACTTAAATCCGAATTATCTACGGTAGTAGTAGGTGTTTCAATATCATCAAAATTTAGCAGTAATCTAACTTTGTCGAAATATGGGTCGGAGATATTATTAGCTTGATTGGGGGCAAACACCTGTCCAGACGTAAATGGTGCGCGAACCGTAATTAAATCTAATCTATTTAGTGAGTTATTGTTGTACTGATCAATTACATTTTGAACAGAATCTTGGGCGAATCGCACTGGCTCATCGAATTCCAGTGTGGAGGCATATATAGGAACAGCATATCCAGGCGCTTGATTTAAGGCAATCTCACCTTCATCGTAATTTACGTTGTAGTCAATACCCTCTACGAGGGCACCTACTGCGCCGATACCAACACCCGTTACAGTTCCTCTAACAATCTTACGCAGACGTTTATACTGACGTGCGCCTTGAAAGCCATAAAACTTCCAAAGAGGTAGACTTGTCGATGTACCATCCCCAGTGGCGATGGCTTCGTTAACTACTTGGAAATTTCCCCAGTTCTTATATCGGAAAGCGTACGCCTGTCCTTGGCGGGCGTTAAAAAACTCAAGAACCTGCATCATCTGTTCGTCGGTTTTTATTCCGTAGGCAACGTTGAATCGCATCATCGGTTGAGACCATTCAATGTTGCGTTTTTCGTACCCTCTGTGTGAGGTGAATACCTGCGTCTTGAATTCTGGTCCGCCCTGCGATCCAAAGCTTACATCAGTGGGGAATCTAACATTATGAAAACCTAGTGCCATGTTTACGCCTTAGCAATTTATATCGCCCCTGTCAAGGGATCATGTATTCGCTCTAAGAGCACGATTAGCAGCACCAGCCGCGTCAGCGGCGGTTTGTGATTGAGAGCGTCGGAAGCTGTCAGAGTCTGGTGTCGTGATATTGAACGATTGATTTATTACAGTAGAACCACCTCCTACACCACCTGCATCCCCCAAGTCAACAGGAATCTTTCGACCCCCTGACAACGGTACAACTGCTTCATTGTCGTGCAGCATTGCAGGTATTCCCGAAGTGTTCGCGGTGCCGCGACTAAAGTGTGGTGCGTTTTTGAATGCAGATGCGGGTACGGATTGAGTTGCAACTGGACTTGTAGACATCCCTCCTTCCGAGAAGAACCCCGTGGCAAAGGATAGTATAGAGTCTAAACTTCCACCACCGCCTCCGCCGCCGAATAAGCCACCGCCTTCGCCGCCTCCGAAGAGTCCTAATAAACCCCCTCCACCGGGCGCACCTGAACTGGATGCAATTGCTGATCCCATCGCAGATGCCCCTGTACGTGACGCTGTAACAATTTTGTTGTGCATATTACCTGCCCCAGACGTTGCAGCAGTTCTAACCTGTGTTCCCATTTGAGTCGACGCGACTGTTCCGCCCGTCTGTAAGCCTGTCTTTAATTTCGCCGCAGCTTCTGAGCCACCGCTTTTTATGTCGGTGCGTAGTTGTCCAGACACTCCTGTGAACGCTTGCTGGATTGCGTTAGCAACCTGCTGTCCTCCAAGGTTGTGGGCATTTTGGATAACAGCCGACTGGTCTGCCGATGCAATATCTATTCCGCCCGTGTCATCACCCGTAGAAGCAAAGGCTCCGCTCAGTATCCCACCCAGATCAAAACCATTTTCACCTCCGCCAAATAGTGTTGCCAACTCCTTAACGGCTTTATCCGCAACAATATCGGATACCGTGCTCAAAATTGACTCTCCTAAAGCTTCGAAACTAAATTGACCTGTTTTGATAAAGTTTGAAATAGAATCACTGAGTGATTCGAACACGCCTACTTCGATTTGCTGCCCAGCTTCGCGCCATGCAGGGACACTCGCAAGCCACTGCTTTACAGGGTCATTTGCAAGCGCTTCCATTTCTCTCTTGAGTTCTTCCGCAGCGCGTGCCTGACGCAGGAATGCGTCTGCTTGCTCGTCGGAAGTAATTACACCTAAACGCTGCGCTTCAATTAAAAGACTAGCGGCTTCGGTGGAAGACGCTCGTCCAGTTGTAACGAGTGACAGTGCGATTGACTCATCCTGCAGCCCTAAGACGTAGTCTTTAAGCGCTTTTTCGGCTTGTTCGTATGCTTTCTGTTCTGCTTCTAGCGCTTTAGCAGCATCTGATTTACCGCCTTTACTACCGCCTCCACCACCGCGTTTGCTACGCGGGCTTTCACGACGCGCCGCTGCGCGGGCTTCATTGTTCTGAAAAATCGACGTTGTTGCGGCTTCTCCCTCTGCCATGATTTGGGCACGTTCATCGTACAATTTCACAATCTCTGCGTTGATGGGGGCGAGTTCCGCACCCATTGCGTCACCTGTTGTAGATAGGCTTCGTATTGTGTCCTCGGCTGCTGCTATTTCTTTATTTACTGCCGCGACTTCGCGCGCAGTGTTACCGAAGTTTTGATCTTGGAATACTGCACGCGCCTCGCCTTCAAGCGTGGATAATTCTACGCGAAGACGGTTTTGTTCTCGGAAATCAGTTGAAATGTCTGAAACGTTTGCCTGCGCCGACGCAACCACCGCAAGCGCCCCTGCATATTCGTATGCGACTGCGGAGGCGTTGCTCATGGCACCGCTCGCTCCGTTTACGTTATTGCGTAAATTCTCCTGCGCCGCAGCAGTTGTATCTCCCTGCGCCTGTAGATTCAATAAGGAATTTACGTACGCTTCCGCTTCACTGATTGCCTCTAAGGCGGCTGCTGCATCTTCTCTGAGACGGCGAGAAAGCGAATCATTATCAGCGACTTGCTGTGCCTTAGCGCGTGCCTCTTCCAAGTGGGCTGCATACTCATCGATGGATTCTTGCGTGCCGTCGAACGTCAGTCTCAGTAGTTGTAAATTAGTTACAAGTTCATTTACGCGTACACCAGAACCATTTAAGTTAGAAATACGCTGCATACGCTGTTCAAGCTGGCTCATTTGGCTGACTAAACCAACGATAGGACCGTTCGCCAGCCCATCAAATGCAGCGGCTGTCTCGGCTGACATGTTATTTAAATTGCCCTGCCCGGTGATCAGCAGTTCTTGCGCCGCAAAAAGCTCTCCCTGTTTTACATTGAGATCTGAAAGTGTGCCACCCAGATCTCCAGCGATTGTGTCGGCTTCCTTCATTGATCCACTGAACGTTAGGATGGCCTGTCCCAGCGGATTCAAGGTGTCGCCCAATGTTTTCAGCTCGGAAAAGTTGTCCCCCAATTCTCCAGAACCGTTCAACGCGTTCATCGCATCCGAGATTTCATTAACCTTGTCAGCCGCTTCTGGGGCAGTCAGGTTCATAGCCAGAAGGTCTTCTACAAGCGTTGTTAATCCAGAAACCTCTGCAGCCGCTCCCGTTCCCTGCGTTGCTTCTGTTAGATCGCGCATATTGTCAGCGAGATTAGTCAAAAACGTTCCGGAAGAAGCCAGCTCCTCAATTATAACGCGTCCTTCGGATAGCGCGCCAAGGGTTTGATTTAATCGATCAAACGGTGTAAGCTCTCCGATCTGACGAGCAGTATCCAAGAAATCGAAGCTTGCTGTATTCATGCGCTGCATAGCTTTTTCATACTGCGCGGATGTATTTTCAGCAGCATTACCTGCATCACTGAAAATGGCAGGAAGAAGCGTTAAGGCGGTAAGTGCCAGCCCGACTGGTCCAGTTAGAAACGCGAAAGATCCGCGCAGGAGTCCCATACCTGCACCTAGAAGTCTAACTTTACCTGCCGCGCCTGCGGATGCGCTGCCAAACAATGTAGTAGCTGCTGCCCCTGCAGTCAGTTTACCTGTAGTAGTGGCCATTTGCGTTCCGACAGCAGCGGCGGAGCGTCCAAATAATAGGTGTGCGGCTACCGAAACCTTCGAGGCTGATCCCATCGCGGTAATTGCGGTAATTGCTAAGCCAATTTGACGTACAAGGATACCCCCGAACACGGTTTTAGCTACAGTGGCGATGGTATCTAAATGTTGCACGATAAACTGGGCGGCGTCTCCGACCATGCGTGCCATATCTGCCATCCCTTGACCGATGCGGCGGGCGACTTCCTCTGCCTCAGATGAGCGCAACAGTGTTGTTAGGTCTTTAAATTGTGAGGATAATTCATCTAAGAATCCGCTACTCGACACTACTTCCAGCAATTTAGCAAATTCAACTTGTAGACGGCCTAAGTTGGATCCGGCTCGGTTGAACGTACGCTCCAACTGCGATCCGACAACCTTATCTAATTCACGGGCGAATTTGGGCAGAACCTCTGAGGATACAAGCTCCCCCGCTTTAAGCATATCCTGTAATTCACCTACGCCCACGCCTAGGGCATTCGCCATGATAGATACGGCGCCAGGTAAGCGTTCACCGAGCTGACGACGCAGCTCTTCGGCGGAGATCACCCCTTTTGACATCATTTGCTCTAGGGCTAAGAAAGCTAGACGCTGATCCTCAGTACCTTTACCAAGAACAGCCATGGCGGTCGATACGGATTCGAATATTTCACGGGTTTGGCCAGTTTCAACGCCTGCAATTTGTGCCGAAACGGCGAACTTTGAGAACGCATCGCGGGACGCGCCAAGGTTTGTACCGAGACGGCTTGCCATTCCATCAATAAACTCTAGGTCGCTGCTTGCGGCAGCAACGGATCCGCTCGCCACTTCCATCGTAGTTTTAAATTGCTCAAGGGCGTCGCCAGCTTGAAATACACTAGAGGTGAATGCGCCGATGGTGATCGCTCCGAAAGCATTTCGCAGTAGTGATGACGCTTGAAATGTGCCGTTCAGTGCGTTTTCAAATCCACGCATGCTTCCAGCCGCTGTTTGGAAATCGCGGGATGCTTGTCGCGCAGCTCCGCCTGCATTGCGGATACCGCCTGCAGCGTTATTACTTGCACCGGATACACGACCAACAGCGCCCGTTAGTGCCTGCGCCTGTGCGGATGTGCGCCCAAAGCTATTGGCGGTTTCTAGCGCTTTTACTTGTATCTGCGTAAGCGTGCCTCTGAACGTCGCCAGCGAAGCGCGAGCACGTTCTGTGTTCCCTGCCAGACCTGTTGTAGACACTTTTAACTTATCGTACGCCGCTGTAACTAATTCAGCCCCCGCAGCGTCTCCCGAACGGAGTAATCGCGCACGTAATCGTTCAGACGCAAGCTGTGCTGCGCCCATAGATGCAGTGAATTGGGCCTGCGCGGCGGCGGCGCGTTGTGCTGCAGTGGTTTGTTTTGAAAGGCCTGCGACAGCTTCATCCGAGCCTGCTTTGGCGGATTTACCTGCCGCACCGATTTCCTTACCCGCTGCGCGTGCTGCAGTTCCTGCCGCTTTAGCTTCGGCTTTTAGTTTGGTGAACGATCCCGCAGAATCTCGATCAAGATCCATTACTGATTGCTGTACTTGTCGTATAGCCGCAACAAATTGCTTGCCGCCAGTTTTCGCAGCGGCAGCGTTGATAATCAGGCGGAGTTCATTGGATTCCATTTATCGACTTCGTCCTGTGTTTTTTGCGCGGCGCGCGGATTGGTCTTGCTTCTTCTGCATTTCTTCATGTTGTTCCTGTTGTTTCGCGTAGAAATCATGTAGAAACAGTCGATCTAGTTCTGGAATGAAAAGAAGTAGTTGTTCACGATAGGTGGTTTCGATGCGGTTGGTTAGCTGCGAGTACGCCTGCATCGCTTCAACCGAAATAGGCTGTGGTCCATTTGGTCCCACTTGGCGGCGCTCGTTCAAAAAACAGTACGCACCCCATACCCAGAATAAATCTGGAAACAGGATAGGAACTTCTTCTTTTACTGCCTTTTGTGCGGGCGGGGTTTTGGAGACCGCTGTGATCTTCTTACTACCCTTCGCCGCCAATGCCGCCTTAAATTTTTCTTTGCTGGCTTCCTTGCTGGACGTTGGGGATTGATCCAAAGTCCAGCGAAGGAAGCTAGTTAGTTTTTTACTGCGTCTTTGTTTGACGTTTCGCGAAAGGCGTCTCGTTCATTCGCCGCTTGGAATACGAATTCACGGAAATCACGTAGTTCTAAAAGTTCTGTGGCCAGTTCGGCTGAATACGGAATTTCAGGTAGAATGCCGTCTTCGTCAGCCTCTGCAGAAGTATCTACCAACCCTTTCCAATCAACCAAAACACAAGACAGTTGTAATTTCAGGATCTCAGCACCTTCGTTGGTGTCTCCGCCTGTAGAATTTTTCTGCATTTCGCGCAGCTTGCCTTCACCGTAGCGTGCAGCCAGTTTAGTTTCAAATTCTTTTGCCGCCGCGTCCGAGCGTAGGCGACGAATTTTAATCTTCAATCCTTGGAATTGGTTGATATCCACCCACGATCCGTCTTCTTCTTTGGATCGATCTGTTGCAAAGATTGCGTGAAGATTTGTGCTATTTAGTGTAGTCATTGTTGCTTCCTCGTCGGGTTGTGTTTAGGTGCGGAGCGTGGTTATAACGGCCCCGACAACCTTCCACGCTCCGCGAGCCATGGCTATTCAGAAACTGAATGTCGGGGATAGAAAATAAAAAGGGCAGATTTCGGGGTCTGCCCTCTTTGTTATTAGTTTACACTGCTGTGTCGTTAGAGAATCGATCCAACATAAGCATGGTATTCGTCGCCGCATCGCGGAACGCTGTCCACTCGATATTTTCAAACACGTCTTGGTCGATACCACCCGGTGCAATCTCATCTGCAGAGAATTTCGCTGCAGGAATGCGGAAATAATAGGCGATATTTTCAGCGTCAGCCACTGACCACCCTAGCGAAAGTGTGCTATGGGAGATGAAGTCGTTGAACAGTGTCTGATTTTCAAAGTAGATCGTTGCGGATCCAGACAAGTTGAATCGTCCTGTACCAATACCGCGTGGGAACTTAGATCCGACGCAATTTTGCATACGCAGTCCGGCTTCCCCAGAAATAGACAACGATTGGATACATGCTGGAAGAAGTTCACCATCTTTTTCGATATTACCCACGTCTGTGGTTGCGTTGGACACTTCACCTGATTGGGCGACTTGCTGCACATACAGTGGCGATCCAAGTAGCGTGGACTGGCGCAATGACGTAGCACGTCCTTCGAAACCGAGTGTACCCGTTAGGATAGACCCAGAAGCAATCTCTAAGCCCATGGTACCTACGACCATGCCATCCTGTTCCATGTACTGATCGATGTCGGTGTAAGCCGTTTCAATGCTCCACGAACGCTGCGCAATCGCGTTTACATTTCCAGAGTTACGTAGGTGTGACCCTTTAATAACAACAGCTTGCCCAGCAGGTGTGATTTGCGGTGCAGGTGTGACGCTCAACAAGTCGTCAGCTACGCCTGTAATTCTGAATACGCCGCGCGATTCAGTGCTGCCTGTGTACTCCACGGGAGTTGTTAGGACAACCGTTGCATCAACTGTAGTAACGTTGATTGTAGCATTCGCGTGCTTTGGATATACCGTCAGAATTCCAGCAGAATCATCAACAGCCGTCCAGCCTTCCAGAGCATTGATTGCCGCCGCCAGCGCCGCGCCGTCCGCCGCTGCGCCTGCTCCCGTTACCGGATAGCTTGTGCCTGCTGTTAATGCTGTGATCGTGTCATTACCGTTATCGAGTGTTAGAACAGATGTTGTAATGTCCCCTGCCACTGTGATCGTTGCTGCAGAAAAGGATGTAACAACAACGTTTGCATCAGGCACTGTTACGTACGCTTGTCCGCCGCCAGTTGAGGCAGTGCGAACCAGTGTTACAGGATCAGTCACAAAGGTATTAAGGTTGGTTACTGTAACAACCCCTGCACCGTCGTCGGAAGCCTTAACGTTAAGCGCTGTGGCACCTGTACGGGCGTTTGTGTTGATGAATGCCGCAAGCGCTGCGGCAGATGCAATGTGATCCACGCCTGGGTCAAAATCAGTCGTAGTTGTGATGGTTAATTCGTTTGTACCGTCGCTGAGTACCATAGCAAATGTGGACGCAGCAGCAGTTGTAAAGGTCACGACCGCTGTACCGTATCCCATGCCTTCTACTGTAACTTGCTGTCCTACTTGTAGCTGTCCAGCAGCAATCGCAGAAGCAAACACACCTGTTCCCGCAAAACCAGATGCGGTTGCTGAGATGGTTTCATTACCGTTAATGATGACGTCATTGGCGTCATATAGACGCGCCGCGTTCCCGCCTGCTTCTACAACCAAATTGGATGCTGCTACGGTTATATCAGTATTGGATCCGTTTACAGCTACAGTAGCCACTGTGAAGTAGCCATTATTTGCAGCGGCTTCTAACCCAACAATCTTGATGACACGGCCTGCTTCAATATACGGCGTAGCGTCGACGCCTACTAATGTGAAGGTATTAGCCGCAGATACGGTTACAATGGATCCTTTCCAGAAATCCATGTTCATCGGGCGCGTCCAAGTGGATAGAAGGAATCCGGCAAGGAATTCGTCCTGCGGGCCAGAAGACCATTCAAAGTTAATTTCACCACTAGAGTGCGCTGCGACTTCGACAATATCAGGAACCATACGATCCGCACGAAGTTCGTCGGAGACCGCCGTCTCTTTTGTCGCGGACAGAGATGAAGATGTTAAGCGCATTTCGCGAGAAGATCCTACCGTGGGAGTGATCCCCCAAGTAACTTCTTCTAAAGTACGAATTTGTGCGCGGTTTGCGTCAGCAAAGGTCACTATGCATGCCTCCTTATAATGGGCGGGTATAGGAGGGTAGCCGTGCCACCCCTACGTTCTAAATCTGATCAGATAGAGTGCGCTGAGCGTTCTCTACGTACTGGGGAGACTACCCAATATCTACATGAAAGTCAAGATTGGTCGGAGTAACGGGCCAGAATAGCTGACAACGGGGATACTGTCAACCCACAAAGTCGTATCTATACGGAATTCGCACCATCTCCATGTGCTTTCCGCGAACTTCCCCCGCGTCTGCAACGCTCGGATCTTTGTAAGTAACCTGTCCCTCAGTGGTTACGGTACGTACTTGGCGGCGAAATACCTTACCAAGGGAAAACGCGCGTTTAAAAGCTTCTCCACGGCCCACGTCTAACGGACCAATAACATCAATCTGAATCAAACCAACGTTACGAGATTTCGCGGTTATGCCTAGATTTATCGGCAGCGTATCCCCCGGTAAAACGTGAAACACCGCATAATATCCGATCTGGTCGGTTACATCTGTATTCGAGAAAAACACGGGCATATCCGGATACAGTTCATGTAGTCGTGTTGAAAAAAGAACTTGGGCGTCTGATACCATATCAGGTGTCATTAAAATATTCCTCGGTCTGCGATAGCTGATATATCCTGCAGCGTTATTCCAAACATACCTGCGGGGGATCTAGGCGTGAACGGCTCTTTGGGTAATGCCCCAATCTCCAACCCGCCTACGGCGGGGGATCTGTTAGTTATAAAGAATGTATCGTATGGATCTGAAAAATCCACGGTTGCGAGAGTTGCTAAAGCCTGTGCTTCCGCCCCTCCACGCAGGCGCTCAGTTCCTAGAGACTTTGAGTTTGTGCGCTCAACAGGAGCTTCACCTGCTATAACACCGCCGGAGGCGGGGTTACCGTTCGAGGCGATGTAATTGCGTACGGTCTGCCCTGTATGTACGGGTGTACGTGCTATCAACTTCTTCATCGCCGTGTTAACCAATGTCTGGTTACGTTTCATCCACTTCTTTTCTAAGCGGGTGATTGTGCGATCAAGGCTACTATTGAAGCCAACAGCGTTTATTACAGTACTCCCGCGCGGCATTACGTAGTCTTTCTAATTTGAAGAATGTGCACACTGTTGCCCGGAACTCCCATTACTTTTTCTACCTGATAGCGGGTTCCGACAGGTCCGGCTACAGTACCTGCAGTTTGTATGACAATAATATCTTGCTCAGAAGGTTGTACAGCCAAATCAAGAGAGGCAATGATTGCCTTTAAATCGGTGGCGACAACTTTTTCCCCGTCTATTTCTTCAATTTTAAATCTTGCCATAACCATTGGAACATCAGTATAGGGAACTTCGGTTGCAGCATTAGTCATTGTTGCAGGGTCATACGCGTTAGCGGTGACCTGATTGTACGTATGATTCGGTGCTAGGCCATCGGCTTGGCCTAGGGTCTTCATTAGACCTTGCACCTGATTATCAAGAAGAGATTTAAAGCCCACTAACGTGTCACCTTTCCATAGCGAAATCCGCCACCAAAAATGGCTCCAAGACCTTGTACAAGATACTGCATATTGGATGGTACAGATGGGAGGCGGTAGCCCGGAAGGAACTCGATTTCTACAACGTCTGCTTTGACACGTTCGAGTCCATCACTATCGCGTTCAACAGTACGATCTTGCGCCACTAAATATCGAGCCATTTCGGCGGTGGCCACTTTCAATTGGACAGGGATTTCATTAGGTCCAATATGGGTGTTATCGCGGTCGCATACTCCTGAACGGGGCCAGCGGCGTGGACTTGTAGAAATGGTTTTCTCGCCTTTCCACGTGGTGTGCTCATCGAGATATCGAGATGCCCATACCAGTAATCTCTCTTTTTGTTCTACCGCCAACATGTCCCATTCAAGCGCTGCATGGATGTTTGTTGTAATGATGTCGTCCGCTTCCACAACGGAGACATAAGAGTTGGCTAGAGGGTCTGTCCCTGCGCCTGTCTCTACTGTGAAAACGAAAGCCATTAAATTTTATCCTTGGTTATGAAATCGGGCAAGTCTAATACCCCTTGGTCACTATCATAATCCGGTGCATTTTTCAAGGAGTGGTGGTCTCGGAATGCCTTTGCCCACTGACGCGCTTGGCGTGAGCGAACCACGTCCTCGTCTTGGAATTCAATAATTCCGATAGATTCCATATGAGAGGACTGTGCCATATCTACAACAGTTTTCAAACCGCTATTAGGGATGCGCGATTGGTAGATATCGCCGCATAGAACCATACTTAGGCCTTCACCTTGGCGAGTCAATGTGATATACAGATCATCTAGATCCAGATTTTCAGCTTCATCAATGATGCACGCCGCATTCTTAAATGTGCGTCCTTGGATGTACTCGTACGGTACTTCTTCTATTCTTTTCTCACGTTTTAGGCGCTCAAATTCGGCAGGACTCATACTGTCTTTGATGCCTTCAAATATCGGGACGAGCCACGGTGCGGTTTTTTCTTCTAACGTTCCGGGTAGAAATCCATTTTGATGTTGTTTTTTAGCGACGTTTGGACGCGCGACATACAACTTAGTTATTTCTCCAGAAGCAAGCATGGCTCCATATATACGCGCTGGTACGTATGTTTTTCCTACACCCGCTGGCCCTACTCCAAATGTTAGTTCATTGTTGTGTAGGCTATCAATATAAAACTGCTGGCGTGTATTACGCGCTTCAATTGGCTTGGGATTTCGCTTGGCCTGCTTCATTTCTTTTTCGGCTTTACGTGCATGGCGGCGTTGTGCTTTCGCACTAATTTCGAACATCTCGGATTGCTTGGTCTCGTTCATACGATATTTCTCCGACGTGGTAAAAGGTATTAGGCGTCATTCATTGTTCACGCGAACGTGTGTTTTTACTCCCCATATGTGTATATCGTTATATAAAAGCTGCCCATATTCCGGGGCCAAACTTTACTAGAATAGCCACAGCGGCTAGAAAACTTCCTACTAGAATTACGCTGCGTGCCAATTTCTTGGGGCCTACCCATCCGGCATCATCGATGTCACGGGCGTTCTTTAATTCATTGACTTCGGATTGTACTCCTGTCAAATCCTTCTGCATAGAATCAAAATTATCTGACATACGGTCAATATCTGTGCGGATGGCCCCTACGTCTCCTTGCGATCTAAGTACGGCTTGGGATAGGTCAGAAACAGATTGCTTCACTCCCCCAATTTCGCCGCGAAGACGTTCGTCGTGTTTATCTATTGTTCCGCGTAAATCGCGAATCTCGCCCAGCATCAGAGCTACACCTACCGCTTCACCGGAGTTTTCATTTTTACTTCCTGTGAAAAGGCCCATAAGACTGTTTCCCGTCACGTTTAATCTGTTGTTTTCTTTGAAGTACTTTTAGATACTTTTGTGGAGCCACGTCGTGCAGATTTTTCAGATTTTTTAGGAGAACGTACCGTTTCATCAGGCAGTTTACCTACATAACTATCTGAGGGTTTATCCACAGGTTTGTCGTCAGGTTTTGTTTGCGTCCAACCGAGATTAAGGATGACATCCTCAAAAACGTGCTGAGGTACCTCAAACATCGAACCGTCTGGCGCGTAAACTTTTTTATACATTTCATATTCTCCCGCTAACCGCTTGGTGGGATACTTATATCACGACGACGCTATTTTGTCGATATACCACGGTTACGGATTTTCCATTTTAGTTTGCTGATTTGCGGCACGTGCGTGGTCTCTTGTCAGTTGTAAATCAGTTCGGTCGTTTTCCGTGAACCCACCTTGTGTGCCTGTAGTACTGATGCCTTGTGCTTGTGTGGAAGAGTTTATGAAAACTTCTACGTTGAAATTTGGGTTAGGCGAAGTTACTTTGCCGTCTTCTGCATATATATTTCCGTCTAAAAATAATTGGTGATCGCGATCCGCGCCGCGTATTTTCCACCCATTTATTAAAATATATGTTACCCCCGTAAATAACCCAGTAGTCCCAATAGGTCTCCCGCCCTCCAGATCGAATGGACGCAGAAAAGGAGCACCATCCCCACGCTGTACCCAGCGTTTCCACGCAGAATACACGTCACGCTTCACGGTGAATAAACTATCCCCAGCGCCCGAAGGTTCTGTTATTAATTTAGTGACCCCATTAAAAAGGAAGTCGGTCATGTCCTAACCTCCTATGCGTTAAGATACTGTCGGTCGATGCGTTGCTGTATCGGAAGATTGACGTCTCCTCCAGAAGTATTTATATTTGTTAGACGTTTATACTGAAATCCTAGAGAATGTATCACCACGTCAACAGCCTCTACTAGTATGTCTGTAGAGAATGTACCAGATGTTACATCCTCTTGTCCAGCAACTTCGGTAGTGGTTCCCGTATCATATATACGTACTTCTGTTGGATTTTGCAATCCAGTAAGAGTTAGCGTGGCTGGATTGACAATGATCATATTTCCCCCAAATTTTTCAGAGGTTTTTTCCGTATTCGATCCGTTCAGATTTATCCATGACAGCGTTCCGGTCCCTGCCCATTGGACGTCTATAGAACAGTGTGGATCAAATGTAATATTATTAGCGATTAGCGTCATATCCGTGGTTCCAACAGGTTTCTCCACGCGAATAGCTAAGGGGCTGTCCGCGCGGTGCGTGTTGGCTATAGAATCCAGTTGCGCCTGCATGTTTGCTGGCGTATCTGACGTTATACTGAAATCGGGCAACGCGCCATACTCAAATAATTCAAAACGCATCTGTTCGTCTGTCAATTTAACAGTTGTGGATCCCCATACATTGTATTTAATGTCATTGTTTCCGCGAAACGTGACGTCGGTTCCCCCTACTTCAAGACTGGAATCGCTGTCATTCCACAAGATATCCCCTGAGTGGGAATCTAGCGACGAAGCCGTTAGCGGGTTTCCGGTAGAACGTGATTGCAATATTCCATCAATCCAAAATTCGAATGCGGGGGTTGTGTCGCTATAGTCGTATCGAAATGCTATTAAGTACGCTCGTTCGGGAATTATTGATCTATCAGAATACGCTTGTACGTTGTCATCTCCAGTGTCTGCCAGTTGTGCCATAATTTTGTTGCCATAACCACGTGCAAACATAATATTGTTTATGGTGCCGCCTTCTTTATAAATTAGAGAAAGCTGTTCCTGTATGTCAGAAACTTTAATCCACCCCCACATAGTGCGTGCAGTGTGCACTCCTAAGTTCATTTCAGTGTTGTCGGCGGCTTCTCTCTTCGAATTGATTCCAGTGAACTGTACCGTTTGTACAACATTCTCACACAGCGGATCGTTGATAAAATTTTGTGTTCCTGTTACACTACTTGTCATCGGAGAGGTGGGAAAGGATCCCGTATCATCGTAGTTCCCGTCCAAAACCCACATGTGATCGGGGTTCACGCGGTTTACAACGGTTAGATAGTCCGGAAACCCTACATCTATAATGAACAGGGCGCTCGCGACGCTGTCTGCATTGGTCACTACCAAATATCCGACACCGTCCGGTAGCCCCCCTCTAACAAAATTGTACGATATGGAAACGTCAGTCCACGTAGTCACGGCCTGCTCTACGCGCAGCGTGCCCTCCAGATCCCCCCATATTTCAAGTTTTCCTGAACCTTGTACAGTTTGATAGTTGCTTCCAGTGACCGTGATATTGGAGCCGCCGTCGTAGACAACATCATTAGTGGAGTCGATCACAGGACGCGCCACGCCTATAACGTTGGATAAATCTATCACACCCCAGTAAACAGATACAGTATTTCCGGTTCGATGTACCCAGTGCTCGATTGTTCCGGAGGAATCTGTGATTCTAGCTATTACGCGTCCACGGGCGTGCGCCGTTCCTACGCCGCTCGTATCCGAAAACCATTCCAAAGACAACTCATCTATAGGGGTGTTCGTCGGTGCCCCCGATGGAAAACCCATGGTTCCAACGGTACCATTGGTCTCCGCGAAATCAGTATCAGATTCACGTGCTACGGAGATAGCTGGATTACTTAAAACATGTGCGTACGCCACGCCGTCGTTGCGCGCATTAGCGTCTTGGTGTAGGAAGAAGCGTATTTGTGTTGGTGTCCCTCCAGGTTCCATGACAATTAGATTATCGGAGAGACCTGTTTCACTGGTGTCTCCCTGCATAGATCCCTCTATGAAGGCGTGTTCCCAATCGCCGACACTGAATGCTGTCCCACCCGTTCCGGTGCTATCACTATTTATTTCTACAATCTCTTGTGCGGTGTCGTGGTTAGCCGAGATAGCGTGACCAATGGTCCAATTTGTTCCAGTGAACTCCACTACCGACACATATACCGTAATTGCGATACCAGTGGATCGGCGACTCACAACTAAGTCCCCATTAGTGTCTATGTGCGTGGCAACTGTGGCAGCGTCGAAGTCGGACACACTTGTTGACGTAGAACTAAGCCCCGTTAGAAATGGCACCACGTCGTTTTTATTGATCAGGGAAGGCACAGGTGCGCTGCCAGAAGAGGTTCCTGCGGGCAGGGTAACTACAAGATGTCCGCGCACAATAAATTCGTCGGGGCCACCCGGAAGCCCCGTATAGCGCCACACTTCTCCCATTTTACGCATCTGTAGCGTTCCGCCTTTATGGAACGTTACCTCGCCTGTACCAGTGAGCCGTGCGCCCATATGGGTGTCTCTTGGCCCAATGTTGCCTGTGTTCCCAACACGTCCTGAACCTTTATCAGACGCCCCGTTTATTTTTACGAACGCGCTCGACAGGTTTCCCACGTCGTTGGTCAGTGTGTGCATGTCTCCGTCGTTTGTGGGGGAAACGTCAAAAGACTCAACTTTAATTACACCCATTTATCCACTCCCGTACTGTCTATCAAATATCTGATCAATCGATAATTCGACGTTTCCGTCCATCATGGATACATTTTTTATAAAAAGATTTTCGTAGTCTTCTTTATGTATAACTACATCCACAACACTTGCTTGTAGCATAACTTGAAAGGATGTTCCAGAACTTTCTACCCCGACAATTTCATCAGTTGTCCCTGACACTAGAATTCGTATTTCTGTATCTGGAATCAGGGAGGAAATGGTTAGCGTAGCAGGCGTAATTATATCCACAGCACCCAAATTGGGTACACTTACTATCGATGTGTTGCTTCCATTATCATTGATCCATGTAAGTGTGTCCGTGCCTGTGTACTGTAGGTGCGTGCTCGCCAGTGCGTCGTGTCTTATATTATCAGCAACTAGCTGGAAATCCCCGCCACCTAGAACGGGTTCAACACGTATGTTTAGTGGTTGATCGGGGCGTACTGTGTTAGCAAGTGTATTTAAAGTTGCCTGCATACTTTCTTGCGTATTCGATTCGATTGTGATACTAGGTGGTGCCCCTTTTTCGAAAAGATCGCGGCGTACTTGTTGGTCAGTCAGTGCTGCGGAGCTGTTGTTTCCCCAGAATGCCCAGAAACCTAATCTAGAATCCACCGCAGCGTTTTGTACCACGCTGTCGTTTCCTATTTCGGACGTGATTGGAACCCCGAATACTCCTGTATCGCGTCCAGCGGCTAGTACGTCGTTAGGTGCGCCTCCGACGGGGCTTGCCTGTGTATACTTCACTCCATCCACGTATAAGCGCGCTTCGTTGCCATAGGCAGGTCCTTCAAACACCGCGCATATGTGATAAATTCTATTGGGCTGGAGAATCGGCCCGTACACCTGTACTAGAAACGGATTTTGGGCAGAGGAGCTGAGCACTTCAAGCATTAAATTGTTGCCGAATCCGAATATTATCTTCATCGAATTTAATGACCCACCATCTGCGTACATACTCTTGGGAGGGAGTTGAATGGAATCCACCATAAACCATCCTGCTACCGCGAAACGCTGATTTGCATCTTCTATATTGGGTGTGGCATCTAAGGTTAGTCTATTAGTCACGGAGCTGATCAGTAAACTCTGGGAGGCGTCTTCGCATATGGAAGGACCCCCGTAAGTTATTCCTACGGGGGTTGTAGATAAATTTCCTACAAGGTCTGTTGCATCACCATCAAAAGGGAATAGATGGTTTGCCCCTAGACCAATTATATCGTCGCGATATGCCATGGGTATCCTCCGCCTGTCGGGGTAGGATAGCGCCTACCAAGTAAGTTTATCAGACGGCATTTTCATATTGACGCTCAGTCGGTGCAACAAGAGAAACACTGTTAGCGGTTGATCGTGCAATGGTTCCGGTAGCCACAACATACTGCCCAGTGTCTAAGCCGAGTGCCACCACAGTGATATCCGCGTCAGTTGCTGGTGTACGCCCGCCTTGTACATTTCCGTCGTAATCAAAGTCGAATTGAATCGAAGGGACCCCCGAAATGCTGCCTGAAACAACACTTCCGCCATTATCCTCAACGAGAATAGCATCGGAATCTCCAAAATTATTGCCGTTAGCGTTCGTGAAAAACACACGATAAATAGCATCCGTGTCTTTCTCCAAAGTCTGGCTGAACGACAGAGTTACCACAGAAACAAACGGGAATGCGCGGGACGTTTGGGCATTATCTCGGAAAGAGATTCGGTTGGTGTCTGCCGCTTGGAAATTATCAATATACACACCTGTACCGCCCCCGTCAGGGTTGGTAGAACTCAGTGTTTCAAGATTATCCCCCACGAAGAGTAGAAGTTCATCAGAAAGTTTACCGATTTGAGAAGTAGAATCAGCATCAATATCTGTTGCTAAGCGCAGTTGTCTTTGTACGTATTCATAAATTTGTTCAGCAGTGCCGTTATTGCCGTCAATTATAATTCCAAAATCGCGTCCTGCCGCGCCGATTGTGCGTGACTGCGGCGTGGCGTAGTACGTTATCGACATTCCTGTGTACGGTGCCGTAGTATCGATGGCAGAGTCGCTCGATGAAACTTTTAGATCGGTCCCGGTATTCAGTGTTAGCGAGAACAGTTTAGGCGCGAGTAAACTGGCTTCACCGTTAGCGGTCGTGGATCCGGAGGAATATAATTGCCCCTGCTCACGGTTGAAAACATTAATACTAGAAGACTTATTGAATCCGTCTGCGTATGTGCCGTCTCCATCGGGGTCATCGATAATCTGAACAGCTTCTGCGGTATTTCCTAGGAATACAAAATCAGAGGGAGACTCGTCTCCGTCTAATTGATAGTAAATCTGATCATCATTTTCGGCACCAAGAATCGCTACACCACAGAAATGCTTTACAACATTATTGGATCCGTCGCGTACGAGCCACCCCGAACGTCGAATCAAGTTTTCAGACGTAGCCGAAGCGAAGTCCCAACCGTCCTTTAGCTCAAAAAATTCGTCAGTAATCGGTGTAAAAGGGAACTCATACTTAATTAAATCAATATCAGTACGCCATTCCTCTTTGGTGAACGAGTATAGCGTTTTTAGTGTGACACCGTCTGCCGATAGGTTTCCGGCAATATTCAGAGTTATGGTCTTTAAAACTGGATCAAAATCCACCTCAACGGCTTGGTTTAGACCATCTGGATCAGTGATTAGAACCATTTTATACATCTCTCTTGTATTAGAATTTCAGAAAAAATGTACCACGAAATTACGTGTAAGTCAAAACTATTCGGTCTTCCCACGCACTGTCCAAGGTGGCGTGCGTCGTGTTGGCGGAGAACACTGCTATAGTGGTTTGGGACGTGCTGCGTTCTTGACGTTGAATAGCCCAATCACTTCCTGTGAAATCCCATCCAAAATAGAAATAAACAGGATCAGATTCGTCTAATATGTCTGGAAATGGATATCCAGTGGATCCCTCCGAAGTCACTGTAAGCGCGACTCTGTTGGAACCTTGTGCGGAAATCGTGGCGGCGACCTCTGCCCCTATTACATCAATCTCTTGTGTATTGGCACGCACAAGTCCGCCTTCATCATATATAGAAACACTTCCACCTCCGCCAGAATTTCCACCTGTAACAATTGCGATATTGTTTACAAAATAAGGCGTGTCAGTAGGTGTTCTTGGGTCCTCGGACCCCATCAACTCTGCGGACATTCTTATAGTGGAATCTGTCGCCGAGTTAATACGTAAATTTGTGCCTGTATCCCATCGCACGGGTGCAGCAGCATGGATAGGGGAAATAACACTTAATGCTGTTTGGAGCGTTCCTGTGGTGCTTATCGTTGCGGGGCGGTCGATGGTCCCCGAACTACTCCAACCGAGGCAGCCAAAAACACCGAACGAAGGGAGTGGACCTGTGCTAGACGCGGACATGCCATACTCCTTATCGGATCGTTAAGGCCAGAGAGTTTGTGGAAACGGCGTACGCGTCTCCGGATACGACGTTACGCTGAACGGCGACAGGGCCATATGCTACCATATTCCCTCCTGTCACAGCGTCATATATAGCCATGTGGCTTATGTTGCCCCAATTTCCTGTGGCGGGGCCGTATACAACAGCATTTGGGTTGCTCACGACTATTCCCGTGGGTTCATTTGCCGTTTCATTTAGGGATATTCCTTGGCGAGCGTACATCCCAGAAGGTTCTGAAATACCTGCACCAGTTTCCGTAGGGTCGGCGGTTGAAAGTGCCAGGTACAGTTGCCCTAATCCCTGTAGCGCACCACCTGTTACGGTGTTTAAAATAAGATCACGGGAATACGTTGACCAACGAAGGCCTGCCGTCAGCTCGATGTCTCCCACAGCAAAACTCAAGGAGTCCCCACTATTTACCAGTTTTTGGGCGTTCAGGGTCCCCTGCCAGTACGCCTCAGTACCTCGGTACAACACAGCATGGGTTATCGTTCCCCAGTCAGCAGTCGCTTCGAATATTACTTGAGATATACTGGAACGTGATTGAACATTTGCGATCTGTGTTGGATCCCCGAACAAAACATCTTTACGGGCGTAGCCGCCTCCCGAAGGCTCAGAGACCCCCGATGCGTCATAAGTTGGATCCGTGGTAGATAAGGCCAGTTGAACTACACCTGCGAGAGGGTTAAACGTTGTTCCGCGTAACCATCCCGCAACTCCAGAACGTAGTGGTTGTGTCATCTGCATTTCGGATCATCCTGAAACTTCGGTGAACCAAGCGTTTCCTGTTGTAACGCCTTGTGCCCCGATAATTTCAACCTGATTGTTCGGTCCTATTGTTATGTATTCAACACAGTTTGCCGGAACATACCCGTCGAGTGTGGATACACTGGCATCTTCGTCACGTACTGCCCACTTCAAGTGTACAGCCACGTCAGAAACAAATCTGACTGTGCGCGGAGTGTCATTAGGTGCAATCGTAAGGGAAACCGCTGCTACGGGGGTTACCGTGGCAGTGGTTGTAGTTCTGTATTGATGTGCAGTTGTGCTGGACACGTCAGGTCTCCTTTAAAATTAGAGCGTCTGCAGGATTAGGATCCTGTTTTGCGTGTCTTGCTCTTCGCCTTTACATCTGTAATTTCGGCTTTGGTTGCTTCTGCATTTGCTTCTGCACCTGCTTC
>Ga0055584_100000194_pt1 | contig 57793 bp, 44 predicted proteins | sample OSDHelmetaG_FD_58716 | JGI IMG/M metagenome (GOLD analysis project Ga0055584, IMG submission 58716) | Pelagic marine sediment microbial communities from the LTER site Helgoland, North Sea, for post-phytoplankton bloom and carbon turnover... | ecosystem: Environmental > Aquatic > Marine >... | reverse complement strand
GGAGGCTCGATAAGTTTCTTAGCTTGCGCTCTTATCAATAATGCCAACGTATCGTTACTTTCCGAGGTTAGGTAGATATTCAGGCTTGCGATTGCTTCTCGGAATTTCCCATATCTGAACTGACTCCTAGCATTCCCTAAGAATATTCCTGGGTCAATGTTTGCCGAGAAATCTATTTCGTTGGTAAATTCTGCTTCTGTAATACTCTGCGCGTGCAGTGTAGCTATATATGCGGATAGTGCTTTAGATGGACCCGAATTTTCAGCCCCTAGGACTAACGGGCTAAGAAATAGGCTAATAATTATGAATATTGATTTCATATTGAATATTTCTAGTGCAGATAACGCCTTTAATAATAGGAGCAGCCGTGAAACGCTGCTTCCTTCTTGATTTGTTTGTTAGCTATCAAGAGCTCTCACCATCTCATTAGCTAAGACAGGTTTACCGTTGTACGTGGTTTGAAACTCATTTGAAATGCAAAATCCCATTTTCTCGTAGAACTCAATGGCTGGGCGGTTTGAATTGGCAACATATAGATTGGCGATTCGCCCGATTTTTCCAAGTAGGAATGCCATAAGTTTCTTACCAATCCCAGAACCGCGGCTGTCTGGATGCACGAACAAGCTACTAATCTCATTGCCCTTATAAGATGCATAGCCAACAACAACATTTACTTCGTATACGTATATTGTCGATTCCTTGAGGCTCTTCAAGCGCTGTATGTCTTTCTTTAGTGGTAGGAGCTCAAAAATATCCTCTTCATACAATAATTCGTCTAGTTTCGATGTATTGTAAATAGCCGAAATTACTTCAAAATCATTGTCACTGAACTCTCTAATCATGGTGTATAGCTAACGCCCGTAATAATAGGAGCAGTTTGTGGAACGGAAGCTTGTGAAAAAATGGCCGAAGGCCATTCACAAGCTGGAGTGTAGCAATCTGCTTCCTTTTTGATTTGATTGTTATGTTCTGGCCGGATCATGATTTCAATTTGGTACGTTGCTATCCAAGATCTCTTGCGCTCTATCTCTTGCCATAGGCACATTGAAAATCTCGAACCATGGAATATATCCTGGAAGTGCTTGGACCACCGTTGATTGAAAATAGTCAGTGTCCAATGCGCCTTCCAAATACTGGAAGTAAAGGTTATCGAATCGAAACCAATTTACACGAAAATATGCAGTAACAGCTATATTTTCTTCAGGTGTTAGGCTGGAAACTAGCGAGGGATCTGGATTTAGAAAATTAGTATTCCATTCCATCTTGGCCAATCCGGTCATTAACTCATCAGAGGAAGTGATCATATTGTATTGATCAAAAAGAGCCTCTGTTCGATTCTGATACGCAGTTGATCTCAATGAAGCCGTATTCTGATTGATCTCGAGAGCTAGGAATACAATGCCAGCTAGAACACCTATATTTGCTAGGACTGAGATCCATTTATTGATCTTATCAAATTCCATTTTTAAAATTTCACTTTAGCTGATTTCTCAAACAAACTTCGAAGTATCAAAGAACATAACATTTGTATATGTAGTCCACGCGGTATCTTTCTCCGCGGAGTCTCAAGTGTACGCCGCAACCCGCCTATTTCAAAAGAAATTGCGCTTTTTGCTATGGCGCTGTCTCCTGGTATACGGGGTTTCCCTTGTATCTTAGATACCGAGACCTCGGTATTTTTATACCGAGTTTCCCCGTATCACATAGGCTCTTTTTCTAGAGTGTTGAATTTATTGGATATTATCTTTACCTCTCGGTTAAGGGTGCCTGCAGGCGGTGTTCTTGCGTGCGAATTGGGCTAAATGCGCGTTTGTTGACTATCCTTCAATACTGAGAGTTATTAGCTGAGACCGTCTATTGTGCCGAGCCAATTCATGGAGGACCTGCGCTCAAATATGAGGCTGCGGGGTTATAGCGAAGCAACGCAGAAAACATACCTGTTGTGGATAAGGCGGTTCATTCATTTCAGCGGCAATGTTCATCCGTCTCAGGTGCCCACGGCTCAGATTACATCCTACTTGACCTATTTGGCGGCGGAGCGCGGTGCCAGCGTGAATACCCAGAAGGTCGCGCTAAATGCACTTGCGTACTTATTTGAAAAATACCTCAAACGACCGATGGGTGAGCTTGGGTTTAGGCTGGCCAGTAAACAGCGAAGCCTGCCTACGGTATTGTCGTCGCTAGAGGTCCGCTCGATCATCTCCATGCTTGAAGGGCGCAACAAGCTGATCTTGCAGCTACTCTATGGCAGCGGTCTCCGAGTCGGGGAGTGTCTAAGACTCAGAGTACAGGATGTCGACCTGGAACGCTTCGCTTTGACGGTACACGATGGGAAAGGGCGCAAAGACAGGCAGACCCTATTGAGTCCACAGCTCAAAACGGCGCTGCACGAGCGGATCGAAATTGGTATACAGACTCAGCGCGATGACAATAGGCGTGGCGTCGGCTGCTCTATGACACCAGCCCTCAGTCGTAAGTATCCTGCGGCGTTTAAATCAGAGGCTTGGGCCTATCTCTTTCCTGCTAGCAAGCTATGTCACCATCCGCAGTCCAGGGAGCTCTGTAGGCATCATTTGCATCCTACGATGGTGCGCAAGTTTATTGGTGATGCGGTTAGGGCGACTGGGCTGAGACAGAAGCGCATCACCGCACATACATTTAGGCACTCATTTGCAACGCACCTCTTGGCCAGCGGCGCAGATCTGAGGACGGTGCAGGAGTTGCTGGGACATAACGATGTGACTACTACGCAGATCTATACTCACGTTCTCGGGCGACATTATGCGGGGACGAATAGCCCGCTCGATAGCTTGTAAGGCTGGGTTAACCGCCTGCCAGTTTCACGTCCTTGAAACGTTTCTCCAGCTCTTGTTTAATCTGCTCACGATGATCGCCCTGAATCTCGATAACACCGTCCTTGACGGTGCCGCCGGAGCCGCAGAGTGCCTTCAGTCGCTTGGCTAGGGCCCTGAGTTCGGCTTCGGGTAGGGTTAGTCCCGAGACCAGTGTTACGCCTTTGCCTTTGCGCCCCTTGGATTCGCGGCTGATGCGTATGGCGGGGTCGATGATCTGCCGCGCATTGCCCTTGTCCTGTACCTGGCGGCAGCGGCATTTGCGTAGGGGTTTGTGGCAGCCGGGGCAGGTGGAGTCGGCTTCGGTGCTGTAGACCAGGCGTGAGTTGCTCATGGCGAGAGGCTTGGCCCCCGCTTAGCTCTTGTACAGCGGCGGTAGCGCGAAGCGATCCTCGCGCTGCTGTTTGGATTGCAGCCGCTGCTTGCTCTTGCGAAGTTCTTTCACCAGCTTCAGCAGTTGGCGCGGATCGAAGTCGGTCGCTTGCTCGTTACCAATCTGGAACAGCGCCAACTGAATACGCTCGGCGTGTTCGTGCAGGCTCGGTGCCTCGGTCTGCTGCAGTATGTCTTCCATGCTGTATACAGGACGTTCTTCGATATAGTGGTCACACCACCGTACCAGGGTCTGGCGTATGGCATTGAGGTCGCGTCCGCTGCAACTGCGTACCAGGTGTTTGTAGGCGATGCGTTCGTTGTTCTCCGGGCTATAGCGGGCGGCGATCAGTGCCTTTGTCTGCCTGAGGTAGTCGTCGATCTCGCGGCGGTTGTCGGCGATCACGAGCTTGTAGATGCTGAACAGCACGATCAGGAAGGCGGCGATGATCGTATAGTTTAGCCAGCGCGCCTCCACCTCGATGAACTCGGCCTGAGCCTGCTCGTCGATCATGTCCTGATCTACGACAGGTAGTTGCGCAAGCAGCTCCTCAAGGTTCTCGGTGCTCGCGACGGTCTGTTCTGAGGGCACGGTGCCGTCCACGTTGGCGACGTTGATGCGTGTCGCCGGAATGACGGTCGCCTCCAATTCGTCGGTGTCGACGTTCCACCAGGGGATGCTGACCTCCGGGATTACGATCTCGCCGCCATCGACGGGAACCATGGAGGTCGTCTCGATGCGTGTGCCGACTATTGCGCCATCGACGAATGTGCGCTCGATCTCCGGTGGGTCCGGGTACAGGTTAAGGCCGTCAATCTCGTTTGGGCTGAAGGGCGGTAGTACGGCGCCGTCGAGTCCGTCGGCTGTCATCGTTACGGTGCGCACGACGCTGTCACCGACTCTCAGGTCGCTGATGTCCGTGCTCCAATTTTCTTCCAGCGTGAGATTGGATACGGGTAGCCAGAAGTCTAGGTTCTGTGCGGCGACGGGGCGTTCCTTGACGTCTATCGTGATGCCCTCGATGAAGGCGGTAACGCGCCGAGTATTCAGGTTGCGGAAGACGAAGTTGCTGGAGCCGTCGGTGACTTCGCCGCGGAAAAGAATGTCGGGAATCTCCAGTGGGCCGCTGCGCTGTGGGAATATCACATAGCGCTTCTCATAGACGCCATAGCGCACGCCATCGATGAGTTTCTCGTACTGATTGGGCGAGCCGATGAGTTGGATAACGGAGTCTTCCATCTCCAGCTCGGTAAATTGCGGATTTCTAATGCCGTTGATCGTGTAGTAGAGGCGCACGGTAAACAGCAGCTGCTCTTGCACGTAGACCGATTCCTTGTTCGTCTCGATCTCGAGATACAGCTCCTCGTTCGATTGATTAGAGCGCGGGCCTTCGTTAGTTACGGCAATGTCGATGGGGTCGGTAAGCTGACCGTTGATGTTCAGTTCCGGTATGGTCAGTGTGCCTTCCTCGAGCGGGAAAAGCGTCACGATATAGTCGGTCCAAGCTTCTACCTGGCCGTTTACGCTGCGTATTTGACTAGAGGTGCGCGTGCCCAGCACATCGAACTGACTCGTTAGCGGCGTCAGGTCTAGCTGCATGCCCTGGCGCTGATCGTAGATGCGTATAGTGAGTGTTAGCGTTTCCCCGCGCGCGACTTCGTTGCGGTCCAGAGAAATTTCCACTTCCTGCGCCTGTGCGCTTGTGAAAACAGTGAGTAGCACAGAGAAGAGGGTGCAGAGTAGCTTCGATTTAATCCTCACCAGATCTGTCCTCCATTCTGTAAACTATTTGCCGTGCCGTTGAGTTGTCGCTGCCGGTACTGATATCTGAACTTGCGTCTAAGCAGTTCGCCCGGATCGTCTTCGATTCTTCGCAGCCACTGCTCCAGCGATTGCTGTTCTTCGAATTCCTCGTTGGTGCTCTCGCTCGGCGTGTTCTGCTCACTATTCGATTCGGAGCCTTCCTGTTCTTCGGGTGCCTCGTTCTGCTGCTGTTGCTCCTGCTGATCCTGATTGCCTTCCTGACTCTCCTGATCCTGCTGCTCGCTATTTTCGGAGTTCTGTTCCGATTCTTCCTCGGAGTTTTGTTCGGACTGGTTCTCCTGGTCCTCTCCCTCCTGATTCTCGCCGCTCTCGGACTGTTCCTGCTCCAACAGGCGCTCGACGATCTCCTTGTTCTGGATCGCATCGGCGTGGTTGTCGTTTATATTTAGCGCCATGTCGTAGGCGGCGATGGCCTCGGCATAGTTGCCGGTCAGGGCGAGGGCATTGCCCCGATTGTAGTGGCCGTCGTCGGTATTGATCGCGCTGAACGCCGCTATCGCAGCCTCGTAATTCTCGTTGCGGTAGTTGGCTGCGCCGCGCCAGTCTGTCGCTTCGAACAGCGCCGCTGCTGTTGAGTGTTCCTCGTTGGCGTAGGCCTCGGCCGCCTGTTGATCCTTAGTCTGCCACAGGTCGGCCCATTCCAGTGCCTGTGCCTGTTGGCTGGGGAGCATCATGCCCGAACCTGCTATGAGTGCGAAGCTGAATAGCCAGCCGCGGCGGAAGCTGAGGGCAGCCATAGGCAGGACGAGTAGTAGCAGCCAGGGGCCAAACTCGTACCAGACGTCGAACTCTTCCTCGACATCGGAGAGTTGTTCGTCGTCGAGTAGCTCGAAATCCGTGAGTAGATAGGCGAGGTCGGAGTCAGCGAGCTGGATGTCGTGGTAGCGGCCATTGACGCGGTTCGCGAGGGACTGCAGCACATTCTTGTTCAACGTGGGAATGATCACTGACCCCGATTCGTCTGTTAGGAAGTTGCCGTCGTTGGTGCGTATGGGCGCGCCTTCCTCGGTGCCTATACCCATGATCAGTAACTGGTAGTCGTTGTCGGCGAATTGCTCGGTGATCAAGAGCTCCTCGTCGAAGCCGCTGATGCCATCGGTCATCAAGAGGACCTTACCGCGCGCCGCGTCGGTGCCGTCTAAGAGACCAATGGCGAGATCGATCGCCTCCGTGGGATTGCTGCCAAACAGCGGCATGATATTCGGGCTCAGCGAGGGCACCAGCGATTCGATGGTGACGACATCGTCGGTGAGCGGCGTGACTGTGTGCGCGTCGCCGGCGTAGACGATCAGGGCTGTCTGACCCTCGGTACGCAGTGCCAGGATGTCGCGCAGCTTTCTTTTCGCGAGATCGAGTCGATTCGGTGCGTGATCCGGCGCGAACATGGACAGTGAAAGATCGAGCACGATAACGAGCGCGTCTTCCCGCTTCTGCACCGGCTGCGGCAGTTGCTCCCACACCGGGCCGGCCAATGCGAGTATCGAGAGCAGCCAGGCGCAGAACAGCAGCACCAGCGGTGTGCGCTGCGAGGCGTTCTTACTGCGGTCGAGTAGATAGGGCAGCAGCGCCTTGTCGATCGCCTTGTCCCAGGCCGTTACCACCGAGTTCACGCGCCACATGGCGATGAAGAACAGCAGCACGGGGATCAGGGCCAACAGCCACAGGGGCCGCAGGAAGTGGAAGTTCTCGATCAGGCTGACGGGTATGAACAGTTCCATCAGGCTTCGCTCCCTCTGGCTGGTGCCGTGTCGCTATCATCCTCGTCTTCGTCTATGCGTGCCTTGCCGGCCAGCGACATCCACGGGATGGAGAACAGCGCGAGCAGGAAGCTGATCAGCACCGCGGCGCCGAGAGGCCAGTAGAAGAGCACGCGGGTAGGGCGGTAGGTCTGTTCGTCTTGCTCTATCGTCTCGAGTCGGTCGAGTTCTTCGTAGATCTCAACCAGGTCGTCCACATCCCGTGCGCGGAAGTAGCGGCCGCCGGTGGACTCGGCGATCTGGGTTAGCACGGCCTCGTCCAGTTCGGCCGAGGGATTGATGGCGCGCGCGCCGAAGAAGGTGCGCTGCACAACCTGATCGGCACCGATGCCGATGGTATAGATCTTGATGTTTTCCGTACGGGCGAGCTGTCCCGCCTGTTCTGGCGAGACGGCGCCGGCGTTGTTGACGCCGTCGGTGAGCAATACCAGTACGCGGCTATTCTCCGGTCGCGTCCGCAGATGGATCACGCCTAGTCCGATGGCGTCGCCGATAGCGGTCGCCGATTCTTCGATAATGCCGATCTCGGCCTCGGCCAGCAGTGTGCCGACGGTCTCGCGGTCGAAGGTCAGCGGTGCCTGGATATAGGCGTGGGCCGCGAACAGGATCAGACCGAGGCGGTCGCCCTCGCGGCGTTCGACGAAGTCGCCGACGACGGCCTTCACCACATCGATGCGGGAGGCCTGGCGGTTGCCCACCACCATGTCCTGCGCCTCCATGCTGCCGGAGATGTCGACAGATAGCATCAGATCGCGGCCAGTCGAGGGTAGTTGTACCGGTTCGCCTAGCCATTGCGGACGGCTGGAGGCGATGATGACCAGTAGCCAGATCAGCGTGCAGCAGATCAGGTTCAGCATTCGGCCGGAGGTCATGTTTTCGTTGTCGGACTGCAGGCGGCTCAGCACGCTGAAGAAGGGCACGTAGAGCGCCGCATCTTGCCGCGGCGCGCGCGCCAGCAGCCGGTAGATGATCAGGGGCAGGGGCAATGCCAGGAAGACGTAGGGCCAAGTAAATTCAAGCATCGGAGCGTAATCCCTGAGAGCCGGCGGCGTCTGCCGCGCTGGGCTTCTTGCTACCTTTATAGAGACTCTCTATCCACTGCCGGCCGAAGTCTTGCATCGCATCGACATCGACGTCGCAGCGGGTCTGAAAACGCCCGTATTGCAAGGCTGCAGCGATTTCATCGGTCATCAGGGAAGATTCACCCTTTTGCCGGATAAAATCAACCCATGCCGCCCCGTCCAGACTGGCCACATTGGCCTGGGGGTAATGCACGAGGGCGACACGCCGCACGACGGAATTGAACTGGTTGACGTAGCTCAGCCGACTCTGGTCGGCGAGCGCTGGCTCTGCCTGTGAATAGCTGTGATAGCAGCGCTCCAACTCCGCCAGTGCGTATTGACGAATCTTCTGCTGGCGCCGCAGCTTGGCGAGCCTGCGCAGCAACAGCGCCAGTAGTACCAGGGCGATAGCGGCGAGTATCCACCAGCCGATAGCGGGCGGCCAGTAGCTCACCGGTTCGGGCAGGTGTATGTCTGCGAGTTGGGCTAGGAGCTCTTCGCTATCCATTGCCGGATCTGCTCCACGACCAGTTGATTGGTCCGCATTTTAATGAGTTGAATCTTCAGTTTGTCCAGCTCCGATTCGAGACCCTGCATGCGCTGCTGAAACTGCTGCTTGTAGCGGTTGCGGGCCTTGTTGCTGTGGGTGTTGAGTGCGCCTTTGCGCGCGCCATCGGTGATGCTATAGACACCGGGAACCGGCAGGGATTCCTCCAGCGCATCGTAGACCATGCAGCAGATGACATTATTGTGTCTAGAGAGCTGATTTAAATACTGCAGCGCCTTCTCGTCGATGGTCGCGAAATCGGAGATCACATACAGCGTGCTGCCGGGTTTCGTGATGCGCCGAATCTGACCGAGAGCGTGGGCGAGGCCGGGCTGGAAGCCAGGCTCTGGCTCTCTGTGAGTCTCGGGGTCCTTCACGTGCTGCAGTTCCTGATTGTAGAGGAAGACCTGATTTAGCAGGTGCAGGGCCGAGCGGCGGCTGCGCTTGGGCCGAACCAGGGAGGAATCCCAGTCCGAGAACACCAAACCACCCACGCGATCGCCGTTGTCGATGGCCAGCCAGCAGAACAGGGCGGCGGCCTGCGCGGCCAGCACCGACTTGAAGGCTACCTGGCTGCCGAAATACATATTGTGGGTCTGGTCGACGGCGATGATGACCGGTCGCTCGCGCTCCTCGCGGAACACCTTGGTGAAGGGTCTGTTTGTGCGCGCGGTGACACGCCAGTCGATCAGGCGAATATCGTCGCCTGGCTGGTAGGGCCTGAACTCCTCGAAGTCCAGCCCGCGGCCGCGCATCTTGGACAAGTGCAGGCCCGAGATACCGGCGATAGAACGGCTATGGGCCAGATAGTCGAGGTTCTTGGCCGCGTGTCGCTGTACCAGCATTTCCTGCAGGCTGATAACCGCGCCCGTGCTTTGGTAGCGCGCGAAATGGGGGTCAACTTGCAACTTAACTGACATGATTAGCCTTGGCTAGGTGCTTAGGCTGAGGGGACGCGTTCGCGAATGGTCTCTAGCACCTTGTCTGGGGTGATACCGCTGGCCTCAGCCTCGAAGCTCAATAGGATGCGGTGTCGCAGGCAATCGAACAGGATCTCCTGCACGTCGTCGGGGCTGACGAAGTCGCGGCCCTGTATCCAGGCGTGGGCACGGGCGCAGCGATCCAGCGAGATTGTGCCGCGGGGGCTAGCGCCGTATTCCAGCCACGAGGCCAGATCTTCGCCATAGTTCTCAGGCTTACGCGTCGCCATGATGAGTTGGATGATGTATTCCTCGACTTCGGGCGCCATGTGCATATTCAAAATCTGCAAGCGGGCGGCGAACAGGTCGTCCTGAGACACCTCTTTCGGTGGCTCGGCTACCTGATTGGCAGCCTCGTTGCGTACCAGATGCAGGATCTCGCGTTCGGCCTCGATCTGCGGATAGTGGATCGTCACGTGCATCAGGAAGCGGTCTAGCTGTGCCTCAGGCAGTGGGTAGGTACCCTCCTGCTCGATCGGGTTCTGGGTCGCCATCACCAGAAACAGGGGAGGTAGCTGGAAGGATTCGCGGCCGACACTGACCTGATGCTCGCCCATGGCCTCGAGCAGAGCCGACTGAACCTTGGCCGGGGCGCGGTTTATCTCGTCGGCGAGAACCAGATTGTGGAATATCGGGCCCTGCTGGAATCGAAACGAGCCGTCCTCCGGTCTATAGACCTCGGTGCCGGTGATGTCGCTGGGTAGCAGGTCGGGAGTAAACTGAATGCGGTGAAAATCGCCTTCGATGGCGCGGGAAAGGTCTTTAATAGCCTTCGTCTTCGCCAGTCCCGGTGCGCCTTCAACCAGTAGGTGGCCATCAGCCAGGAGGGCAATTAGTAAGCGATCAATTAGGCGCTCCTGGCCTATAATTTGATGCGATAACCAATTTTTGAGTTCTGTTATTATTGCGTGATGGCTCATATTAAAAATTCTCTGTATTGACTGCGGCGCGTAAGACGAAGTCAGGGATTTTAAACGTTTTGAAGGCTATGTCTAGGTCGAGATTGTAGCTGAATGTAGCGACATTGCTGGCCGGCCGAGATATCGAACTCGATCGCGCTTTCATTCGGCGCAGTTGGAATTCGAGTTGCGGCAACGTGTTGCGGCAAAAGGGACTATAGGAACGATAGATGGAAGTGCGTAAGGAAACGATGTCGATGAATGTGCGGGCAAGCATTGCCAAGCACGCTTCTGCTCAAGGCGGGGCGCTATGAGTTCAAAATATTTGCTGGGGCGCGAGAAGCTAGCCCAATTGAGCAAGAGGCTGAGCGAGGACCATCCTAAAACCAAGGCCGCCGATCTCGAGTTATTTGTTACGCACTATTTCGCGAGCACGTCGCGGGTAGATCTTAGCGAGCGTGGCAGCGATTCCGTCTACGACGATCTAAAGCAGGCTTGGGCCTTCTATCAGCAACGCGCATCGCTCGCGCCGAAGATCGAGTTTCAGCACTCGGAGATGGATGACACGGGGCGTCGTAGCGGCACGCGTATCTTGATCCTGCTGAGCGATATGCCTTTCCTCGTCGATTCGCTCAAGCAGGCACTCGCGCGATCCTCGGTAATCATCAAGTATATTAATAACGCCGTATTGCTTAGCGCGCGTGGTTCACAGAAGCAGGGCAGTCGCGCTCAGGCGGTTGGAAAACTCACAGCAATTCGATCCGAAAAGTCGCAGGCGTCAATTCAAGAGGCGCTGATCTGCTTCGACTGCGCGCGCATCGAAGACGCCGACTGCAAGTTCATCGAGAAAGAACTGCGTGACACGCTTAAGCACGTTGCCGCCGCTGTGAAAGACTACCCCGGGATGACCAAGCGCATGTCGGCTGTTAGGGCCTCGCTGGAGAAGAGCGCCAAGAGCGTGCCGGTGTCCAAGACCAACCTTGCCGAGTCGCTAGCCTTCATCGACTGGTTGCTAGATGACCACTTCACGTTCCTGGGCTACGAGAAATACTGCATCGATCGCAGCACGCGCAGTCCCGTGATCGAACTGCAGGCGAGCTCTGTTCTAGGCGTCTCCAAGTTCAAGAAGGAGATCAAGCCGAAGCTAAAGCTGGCAGACCTGTCTGGCGGCGCAGGCGAGCTGATTCTGAAGAAGAAGGTCTGCAACTTCGCGAAATCGGGCACGCGTTCCAAGGTGCATCGCCCCGCCTACTGCGACTACGTGCTGCTGAAGGAGTTCGATGAGAATGGGAAGGTGACGGTGGAGCACCGCTTCCTCGGGCTCTACACCTCGTCGGTGTATTTCCAGGAGGTGCTAGACATTCCGCTCGTGAGACAAAAGGTGACGGCTGTGTTGAAGCAATCGGGCTTTGCACAGAACGGTCATAACATGAAAGACCTGCTGCAGGTCATCAATGTGTTTCCGCGCGATGAATTGTTTCAGATTAGCCGCGCGCAGTTGCTGCGCACGGCGACTGAAATTATTCGCATCCAGGACCTGAGAGATACTCGCCTCTTCATCCGTAAAGATTTGTACGGCAAGTTCTTCTCCTGCCTGGTTTACGTTTCGCGCGACACCTTCTCTACGAAGGTGCGGCTGACTATACAGAAGTTGCTGCAGGAACGACTGCTGGGCGAAGAACTTGAGTTTACGACCTATACCTCCGAGTCGGCATTCACTCGGGTGCATTTCATCTTTCGTTCGCCACAGATAGAGCAGGTAAGTGTCGATGTGGCCGCTATCGAAGCCGAGATGGAGCGGCTGATAAAACCCTGGGACGAGCATTTCGCCGAGGCGCTGGCAGATCGCTATTCCGACGCCGAGGCAGTCAAGCTGTCCGCCGATTACGGCGAGTGCTTCTCACTCGCCTACAAGGAATCCTACGACGCAAGAGCGGCAGTAGTCGATATACTGCGCATCAAACAGGTGGCGGCGACACAGAATCTCGTCGTGGACCTGTCGCCTTGCGTGTCGCAGGGGCAGGCAGAATTCAGCTTCAAGATATTCAGTTACGACGAGCAGCTACACCTGTCTCATGTCGACCCCATACTGGAAAACCTCGGTCTAAATATTATCAGCGAGAAGACCTTCAATCTGCAGCTCAGAGGAGGGGAGCGGGTGTGGCTGCACGACTTCTCCCTGTACCGCGCCAAGCCACTTGGTAGTTTCACGGCGCATAGCAAGCAAATATTCGAAAGCGCCTTTCTCGCCATATGGCAGGGCGCCGTCGACGACGACAGCTTCAACGAGCTGGTGACAACGGCGGAGATCGAGTGGCGCGAGGCCGCGCTGCTACGCGCCTATGCTGCCTATCTGAAACAGATACAGTTCGGTTACAGCGTCGCCCACATCGCGGAGACGCTGTCCACACATCGCGATATCTGCCAGCTATTGCTGGCGTACTTCTTAAAACTCTTCGATCCGGCTCTGGGTGAGAAGGAGCGCCGCGGCGCGCAGACAATAAAGAAGAAACTCCTCGCCGCTATCGATGACGTTACTGTCCTGTCGGAGGACAGCGTGCTCAGGGCCTACCTCAATCTGTTCGACGCCACGCTGCGTACCAATTACTTTCAGCGCGACAGTGAGCTGGATGTGCCGAAGAACTACTTCGCCTTTAAGTTCGATCCTACCCAGATAAACGGCATGCCGCGACCTCGGCCGCGCTACGAGATATTCGTCTTCTCGCGCCAGGTCGAGGGCGTGCATCTGCGCGGTGGCAAGGTGGCGCGTGGCGGCCTGCGTTGGTCGGACCGGCGCGAAGACTATCGCACCGAGGTGTTGGGGCTGGTCAAGGCGCAACAGGTCAAGAACTCAGTGATCGTGCCAGTCGGGGCCAAGGGCGGTTTCGTGATCAAGCAGGACAGCTCGAATCTCGATAGGGCGGCCCTGAGAGAGCTCGGCGTCGCCTGTTACAAGATTTTCATCAGTGCGCTTTTGGATATTACGGACAATCGCGTTGGCGCGAAGATCGTCTCGCCGCCTGCCGTGGTAAAGCGCGACGATGACGACCCCTACCTCGTAGTGGCAGCCGACAAGGGCACGGCGACATTCTCCGATATCGCTAACGGGCTCAGCGAAGCCTACGGCTTCTGGCTGGGTGATGGCTTCGCCTCGGGTGGCAGCAATGGCTACGACCACAAACAGATGGGCATTACCGCGAAGGGGGCCTGGGTCTCGGTGCAGCGCCACTTTCGCGAGCTGGGCAAGAATGTGCAGGAGGAAGGCTTCAGCGTGGTCGGCATCGGCGATATGTCCGGCGACGTGTTCGGCAACGGCATGTTGCTATCGAAGCACATCTGCCTGCAGGCTGCATTTAATCACCTGCACATCTTCATCGACCCGTCGCCGGATTCGGCGCGCAGCTACCGCGAACGTGAGCGACTCTTCAAGCTACCCGGCTCAAGCTGGGAAGATTACGATGCCAGCCTGCTATCGAAGGGTGGGGGAATCTTCTCGCGGCAATCGAAGTCGATTTCCATCTCCGCCGAGATGAAGGCCTGCTTCGGCATCGAAGAAGACTCGCTGACCCCAGACAGGCTGATCTCGGCACTGCTGGCCAGCCCGGTTGATCTGCTCTGGAACGGGGGCATAGGCACCTATGTGAAGGCAAGCAGCGAGAACAATCTGGATGTCGGAGACAAGGCTAACGATGCGCTCAGGGTCAATGGCAAGCAATTGCGCTGCAAGGTGATCGGCGAGGGCGGCAATCTGGGCTTTACCCAGCTAGCGCGTATCGAGTACGCCATGCGCGGTGGCGTGTCGCTGACCGACTTCATCGACAACTCGGCCGGCGTAGACTGCTCCGACCACGAGGTCAATATCAAGATATTGTTGAACACGCTGGACAAGCAGGCGGTGCTTAGTGAGAGCAAGCGCAGCAAGTTGCTACTCGGCATGACCGAAGAAGTGTCCCAGCTCGTACTGGCGAATAACTACAGGCAGGTGCAGACGATCGGGCTGGCGAACTATGAGATGGCGTTCCGCAATAAAGAATATGCCGGATTGATCGCGTATCTCGAGGAGCACGCGGGCCTGGTCAGAGACCTCGAGTTTCTGCCAAGTGCGGAGCAGTTGGAAGAGCGGACGGCGAAGCAGCAGTATCTGGCGAGGCCGGAGATCGCTGTGATCACCTCCTACATGAAGATGTATCTCAAGCAGACACTCGTCGGCGCGAACTACATCGATGCGCCGTATCTGGAAAACTTCCTGTTCGATGCGTTCCCCACCAGCCTCGCGAAGAAATACGAGAAGCAGATTCGCAAGCATCCACTGCGTCGAGAGCTCGTCTCTACCCAGCTGGCAAACTTCGTCGTGAACCTCGTCGGCCCGAGTTTTATCTACCGCATGGTGGATTCCACCGGCGCGAGCGCGAACGATGTGGTGAAGGCGGCGGTGATCGCGAAAGACGTTTTCAATATAGAGAAATACTGGCAGCAGATCGAACGCCTCGACTACGCCGTGTCAGCCGACGCACAGGCGCTCATGATGACTCGACTGACGCGGCTATTGCGCCGCGCCACGCGCTGGTTATTACGCCATCAGGACGAGGTGATGGATTTCGCGCAGGCCCATGACCTGTTTGCGAGAAACATCGACTCGATAAGAAAGATGCTCCCCAAGAAACTGCCGCCGGATTTTCAGGAGATGTTCTCGGAGAAATACGACGGCCTGCTGGCAAGTGGCGTGGCGGAAAGTCTCGCGCTGGATGTCACGCGCTGCGAGTTTCTATTCCCGGCTACCAGCTTCATCGATATCAGCCACACCAGCGGCGAGAAGCTGGCCACCGTGGTGGAGGTCTACTACGCGATTGGCGAGAATCTACAGCTCAACTGGCTCGGCAAGATGATAAATCAGCTTCGTGTCAGCAATAATTGGCAGGCCTTAGCGCGGGAGACCTATCTCGATGATCTCGCTTGGCAGCAACGCATTCTCACCGCGAATATCGTCGCCACTATCGACAAGTCCGGCTCCGCCGCGAGTAAGGTGCAGAAGTGGAGTGCTCGCCACGAGGCCTCGCTTGAGCGCGCGAAGGAGATGCTGGAGTTGCTCCGCGCCGAGCAGGAGCCCGACTATGCGATGTTCTCCGTCGTGCTGCGCGAGTTGCAGGCCCTGGCGCAGCAGACCGTGGTCAGAAGATAGCAACGAAGCCCTGGCTGCGTGCGCCATTGGCATTTCGCTGTTAGCGAGGGCCAATACTGCGTACAATTGCTGACTAGTTTTTAGAGATTATCGATAGCAATCTGGCGACGCCTTTCTTGTATACACTGTTACGCAATATCCTGTTCTGTCTGCCCGCCGAGGCCTCTCACAATATAGCGCTGCGCGCGATGAAGATGGGAGACGCCGTCGGGGCTTCCGGCTTGCTCGCCGCCAGAATGCCAGAAACCCTAAGTCCGAAGCGCGTGATGGGGATAGACTTCCGCCACGTCGTCGGACTGGCAGCCGGCCTGGATAAGAACGCCGACTATGTTGATGCGCTCAGTGCTATGGGATTCGGCTTCGTCGAGGTCGGTACGCTGACGCCACGAGCGCAGCCGGGCAACCCAAAACCACGCATGTTCCGGCTGAAGTCAGAACGGGCGATAATCAATCGGCTAGGCTTTAACAACAAGGGCATAGACTACGCCTGCGATAACATCGCCAAGCTAAAGCGGCGCGGCGTGCTCGGCATTAACATCGGCAAGAATTTCGATACGCCTGTTGAGCAGGCCAATCAAGATTATATTCATTGTCTGCGCCGCGCCTATACTCTTGCGGACTACATCACGGTGAACATCTCGTCGCCGAATACACCGGGTCTGCGTAATCTGCAGTTCGGCGCCGAGTTTAACAGCCTGCTAGACGCCCTGAAAACGGAACAGGCTGCACTGCAGGCTAGCCATGGAAAAGTCACGCCGATCGCGGTGAAGCTTGCGCCGGACATGACAGAGCAGGAGATAGCCGCCTGCTGCGAGAGTCTGCTCGCTCGCGAGATCGACGGAATCATCGCGACCAATACGACGCTAGACAGGAAAGCAGTTGAGGCTCATGCCTTAGCGAGCGAGGCTGGCGGATTGAGCGGGGCGCCTTTGAGTGTGCGATCCTGCGAGGTGCTCGAGTGCATCAAGGCCGAGGTGGGCGAGCGCATTCCTGTCATCAGTGTCGGCGGCATCATGTCGGCCGAACATGCGCAGCAGCGACTCGCTGCCGGCGCGGATCTTGTGCAGCTCTATACGGGGTTCATCTACAGTGGCCCACCACTTATCGGGCAGATCCTGTCCGCCATCGCGGCAGATTAGGCGATGACTAAACTCATCTTCTACACCACGAGCGGCTGCCATCTCTGCGAGCATGCCGCCGTATTGCTCGATCAGCTGAGGCAGTTGAAGCAGCTCGAGGTGGAAGAGGTGGATATCAGCACGGACGAGAAGCTGGTGGAGCTCTATGGTATCCGTATCCCAGTGGTGAAGAATGCCGCCACAGGGAAAGAGTTAGGCTGGCCCTTCGACCTGGATGAGCTAAGGCAGCTCTGAGTAACTATCCTATTTTGATGTGCCAGGGTTCGAAGCGCACACCAAACAGATTGTCTGTGGGATAACGAATGTCGACGTATCCGAGCTGGGCGATCTTCTTGTACTCGGTAGTCTGTGAGAAGTCGGCGGTAAAATTCTTCGCGCCGTAGCCAATCTTGCCAATGTCGAAATCACCGATGCCATGGTAGGAGTGCCCCGGAGGCGCGAGCGAGCGCGAGGCGCGCGATAGGTTGCCGTTAGCCTCGATGGCCTTGGCGAGGAATAAATGCATCTGCTTCACGATGCTGCGCACGCCGGATGTCAGTATCACCTCGCCACCGACATCCTTCTTGATCTGACGGTACAGGCCCTCGGATTCACCCTTCAGTAGATAGTGCCCGGTGTTGGAAATCTTCGCCACCTCGCTGGCCGGTATGAAGTCGGTGATCTCGGCGCTGATTTTCTTGCCGAAGAAGCCGTATCGATTCGGATTCGCGAAGAAGACTTCTTCGAGGAAATTAAGCTCGTCCGCCTCGAACTTGCCGATCTGAGAGAAGTTGCGACCGTGTTGCAGCATCTCATCGAAGCTCATCAGATTGAAGTTGCCGTGGCCGATGTGCTTCTCAACGCGCGACAGGTGTGCGGTCGTGCGCAGTAGCAGGGACTCATAGCGCGCATCCAGATAGATATCGCTGGCGAAGATGGCGTCGAAGTTTCGGATCTTACGCAGATAGCTCTCGACCTGGACATCGTCTAGCTTGGCAACCGCGAAAGTGTCGCTGGCTTTGTCTTTCTTGGCTTCGACGGCCGGCAGCGGGCTGGGTATGCCCTCAGCGGGCTGCACGGACTGTAGCTCGATCGGGGTGAATTGAAAGGCTGCGCTGGCCTCGCCGGCGGAGGTGGCTATCTTACGCGGGTCCACCACAGGGGCGCTGGCGAGCAGCGGCGTCTGCTGGTTCAGACGCTGCCACATGAAATGGCCGCCGAACGCCACCGTGCTCGCGGTAAAGAAGCCCTCTAGAAACGCTCTTTTGTCCAATGCCAGGCCCGTGTCTTTCTTCTTTTATATGTTGGTTTTTTACGCCGAAGTCGCGCTTAGGGGAATAATCGCGCTGGCCACCAATCAGTTCTACTGCGGAATATAGCAAATTCCGCGAAAATGGGTAATAGGTGTATGAATTTGTTATCAATTCTGAGATTCGGCCCGCTGCTAGCCCTCACCCAGCTATCGGCGGCAGTTTGAATAGCCTGGCGGCGTTGTCGCTGGTCTCCCTGGCGACCTGTTCGGGCGGGCGATCGCAGCACTCAGCTACGGTTTTCAACACCTCGACCAGGTATTTTGGCTCGTTCCTGCGGGTTTTGGGCTTGGGCACCAGCGTACGGGGCAGCAGATAGGGGGCGTCGGTCTCAAGCAGCAGCCGGTCGCTGGGGATTAGGCTAACCAGTTCCTGCAGCTCCTGACCGCGGCGCTCATCGCAGATCCAGCCGGTAACGCCGATGTACATGTCCTGCGCCAGACAGTCTTCCAGAGCCTGGCGGTTGTCGGTGAAGCAGTGCACCACGCCGCCCGCGACGCGCTGGCGGTAGCGGCGCAGTAGCTCGATGAATTCCTGGTGTGCGTCACGCTGGTGCAGGAACAGGGGTAGGCCGGTCTCGACGGCGAGTTCGAGTTGCTGCTCGAACGCACGCAGCTGCGATTCTCTGCTGGAGAAGCTGCGATTAAAATCCAGTCCGGTCTCACCCACGGCGACGACCTCAGGCCGGCTATACAGCTCGCGCAACGTGGCGAGGGCCGCGTCATCGAAACTGTCCGCGACATGAGGGTGGTAGCCAGCGGTGCTGCGAAAGAGGTCGGGATAGGCCTGGCTTAGTTTGAGTGCCGCCTCACTGCTATCTCGGTCGGTGCCTGTCACCAGGATGCGACTCACGCCAGCGGCGCGTGCCGCATCGATGACGGCATCGAGGTCATGGGTGAAGGATTCATGGCTCAGGTTGGCGCCGATATCGGTGAGATGCATCAATATCATTATCCTCTATGGGCTGGGTGGCGAAAGCGGTCTGAGTCTATCGCAAGGCTGGCCACAGAACCAGTCGCCACTGCTGGGCTGCGGTAGCGGATGCGTAGATATTTCAGGGCTTTTGCCTGATAATAGCCGGCTCGATTTGGGGTATCTACAGTGGACGCAAAGGTAAACATGCAAACGGAAAAGAAGGCGCTCGATTGGGCGAACCTCGGTTTTCAATATCAGCGAACCGAATCCCGGTTCTCCGCGAACTGGCTCGATGGAGCCTGGAACGAAGGGCGCTTAGTGGATAGCGATCAGATCTCTGTCCACGAGGGTGCGCCTGCGCTGCATTATGCGCAGCAATGTTTCGAAGGCATGAAGGCACAGACCGCCGCAGACGGCCGCGTGCTGCTGTTCCGTCCCGACCTGAATAGCGAGCGAATGAATCTCGCGGCGGGCAGGCTGCTGATGCCGGAAGTGCCACAGGCGCTCTTCATGCGAGGCGTCGAAGAGGCCGTGCGAGCAAACTATGCGTGGATCCCTCCCTACGGCTCGGGTGCCTCGCTGTATATCCGTCCGATGCTGATCGGAGTCGGCGAGAATCTTGGCCTGAAACCGGCGCGTGAGTTCGAGTTCCGTGTTTTCGTTTCGCCAGTTGGCCCTTATTACAAACAGGCGGGGCTCTCCTTGATCAGTCTCGCTGTGTCGGAGGTCGATCGTGCGGCGCCCAGAGGAACGGGCAGCTTCAAGGTGGGAGCGAACTATGCCGGTGGCCTACTGGCGACCAAGTTAGCGCAGGAGATCGGCGCGAACGAAGCGCTCTACCTGGATTCCAGTGAAGGGCGCTACATCGACGAAGCAGGTTCTGCGAACATACTCATCGCGACCAAAGACGGCGTCCTGCTAACGCCTAAGTCCGAAGCCATACTGCCTAGCATCACGCGGCGTTCGATCATGACGCTAGCGGCCGATCAGATGGGGATGCAGACCGAGGCGCGGCCCATCGACTTGCGCGCCGAGTTTGCGACGTTCCAGGAGGCGGCTGCCTGCGGTACGGCAGCGGTACTTTCGCCTATCGGCAAGATCTGGTTCGACGGGAAATGGAACGTAGTCGGCGACTCCAGCGAGACGGTGGGACCCACGATGCAGAAGGTGTACGACCTGCTGCTTGGAATTCAGAAGGGCGAGCTCGAAGACAGTCACGACTGGTGTCACGAAGTATCCTTGTAAGACTGCAATAAGACCAATCATTAATAGGTGCCATGTGCACCTATTAATGAATCTAACCTCACTCTAAATATTTCTCCTCTCCTGCAGATACCACTACTGCGAATCAGCCCCAAAGGATGGCTGTGACGGCGGTGTCTGATCAATCGATCGATGGTTTCCGCTTTGCTCCCCCGCGTCAGCCGATTGCTTGTGCTGAATCGAATCTGCGCTGGAAATCCTTCAATGAAGGCAATGCACGCCTTGCAGCGCGCCGCATTCCGCCGCATATTGCGAAGCTGAGAATGTGCAGTGCATAAAGTTTTTTTAAGAGAAAACTTGACCCATCTGCAACTTATCCTTATATATGTGCGCAGTTTGAGACGCCATTGCCGCCAGAATCAGAGAATTTTTATACCCGATGTCTAAATCTTTAGTAATAGTAGAGTCCCCAGCGAAAGCCAAAACGATCAATAAATACTTGGGCAACGAGTATATTGTGAAGTCTAGCGTGGGACATATTCGTGATCTGCCCACTAGCGGAAGCGGCAAGCCTATCGATACCAAGGCGCGCGCCGCCGCCGCTGCATTGACGCGAAAGATGGCACCGGAAGAGAAAGCGATATTCAAGAAAAAGAAGGCCAAACAGCAACTTGTGAAGCGAATGGGCATAGATCCCGAACAGGACTGGGCCGCGCAATACGAGATCCTCCCGGGCAAGGAGAAGGTCGTAAACGAGCTGAAGAAGCTCGCGAAGAATGCTGACAACATCTACCTCGCGACCGACCTTGATAGAGAGGGAGAGGCCATCGCCTGGCACCTGCAAGAGGCTATAGGCGGGGAGCCCGAGCGCTATAAGCGCGTTGTTTTCAATGAGATAACCAAGAAGGCGATCACCGATGCCTTTAAGGAGCCTGGCGAGCTGGATATGCGCTATGTCGAGGCGCAGCAGGCGCGGCGCTTTCTCGATCGTGTCGTCGGCTTCATGGTTTCGCCACTACTCTGGGCCAAGGTGGCTCGGGGCCTGTCTGCCGGACGTGTGCAGTCCGTCGCGGTGCGCCTCGTCGTTGAGCGCGAGCAGGAGATACGCGCCTTCATCCCCGAGGAATATTGGGAGGTCTATGCGAAGCTGCAGACCGCGAAGAAGGAGAAGCTGCGCTGTCAGATCGTGCGGGAGAATGGCAGTAATTTCCGACCTAACAACAAGGCCGACACCGACGCTGTGCTGGCGACCCTGGAGTCCGCCGATTTTAAGGTACTCAAGCGTGAGGACAGGCCCACCTCATCCAAACCCAAGCCACCGCTGATCACCTCGACGCTGCAGCAGGCTGCGAGCACTAGGCTCGGATTCGGTGTTAAGAAGACGATGATGATGGCGCAGCGACTCTACGAGGCTGGCTACATCACCTATATGCGTACCGACTCGACTCATTTGAGTAATGATTCCATCGCGATGTGTCGCAACTACATACAGGGCAGCTTCGGTGACAAGTATCTCACCGAAAAACCGATGTTCTATAGCTCGAAGGAGGGCGCGCAGGAAGCCCACGAGGCGATACGCCCCACCGAGGTGAAAACCGTAGCTGAGAAGTTGATGGGCATGGAGCCAGACGCCGTACGGCTGTATGCGTTGATCTGGCAATTCTTCGTGGCCTGTCAGATGCAACCAGCCCGCTATTTGAGTTCTTCTATTACCGTGGCAGCCGCGGATTTCGAACTGCGCACCAAGGGGCGCATCATGCAGTTCGATGGCTACCTCAGGGTAATGCCCAGCAAGGATGAGGACGTAGTGTTGCCGGACGTCAGCGAGGGCGACCCGCTTGCACTCGAGCTGCTGGAGCCGTTTCAGAATTTCACCAAGCCACCGGCGCGCTTTACCGAGGCTAGCCTCGTTAAGGAACTGGAGAAGCGTGGCATCGGTCGGCCCTCGACCTACGCATCGATCATCTCGACGATTCAGGATCGCGGCTATGTGCGGACCGAGAGCAAACGCTTCTATGCCTTGAAGATGGGCGATATCGTGGCCGAGCGCCTGCAGGAGAGCTTTGCCGAGCTCATGGACTACGACTTCACGGCGAAGATGGAAGAGTCTCTCGACGAGGTGGCCGGCGGCGACAAGAATTGGAAGAACCTGCTCAATGAATTCTACGAAGGCTTCACTAGCCAACTCGCCAAGGCCGAGGCTGCCGAGGGTGGGATGCGCACTAACGATCCCACCGACACCGACATCGAATGCCCGAAGTGTGGCCGCCATATGCAGATTCGCACGGCATCCACGGGGGTCTTCCTAGGCTGCTCCGGCTACGCACTGCCGCCGAAGGAGCGTTGCAAGTCGACGATCAATCTGACACCCGGCGACGATGCGATTCGCACCGACACGGCCGAGGAGGCCGAGGAGCAGGAGAATATCCTGCTGCGCAAGAAGCACCGCTGCAAAATCTGTAACACGGCGATGGAGCCCTATCTCATCGATGAGAAGCGCAAGCTACACGTGTGCGGCAACAATCCGGACTGCTCCGGTTACGAGATCGAGAACGGCGAATTCAAGATTCGCGGTTATGACGGCCCGGTAATCGAATGCGACAAGTGTGGGCAGGATATGCAGTTGAAGACGGGACGCTTCGGCAAGTACTTCGGCTGTAGCAGCGAAGACTGCAAGAATACGCGCAAGCTTCTACGCAATGGCGAAGCAGCGCCGCCGAAGATGGACCCGGTGCAGATGCCGGAACTCGCCTGCGAGACGGTCGAGGACCACTATGTCCTGCGCGATGGCGCTTCCGGCATGTTCCTCGCCGCGAGCAAGTTTCCACGAAATAGAGAGACACGTGCCCCATACGTCGAGGAGCTGGTACCGCATAAGAACGAGATCGATCCCAAGTATGCGTTCCTGATGGATGCGCCGCTCACCGACGACGAGGGCAACAAGACCCTCGTCCGTTACAGCCGTAAGACCAAAGAGCAATACGTGCAGACCGAGGTGGACAAGAAGGCGACGGGCTGGAAGGCATTCTATGAGGGCGGCAAGTGGGTAGTGAGCAAGCCGGAGAAGAAGGCCAGAAAGAAGAGCGCGGCCAAGAAGAAGAGCCCCGCGAAGAAAAAAGCCAAAAAGAAGGCCGCTAAGAAAACCTAGCGGCCCTGTGTGACAGCGCCCGAGCTGTCACAGCGTGTTTTACGCGAGGTGGCGGCTAAATATGGCGCCGTATGACGCCGACACTAATGCCCTCGATGGCGAAATCGCTACTCCTCAGATCGACTTCAATCGGCTCATAATCCGGATTCTCGGGAAGCAGGCTTAGCTTGTACTTGCTGCGGCCTTTCTCGAGCCGTTTCACCGTGACCTCGTCATCTATTCTGGCCACTACGATATCGCCGTTGTTGGCCCGATCCGTCTTGTGCACGGCCAACAGATCGTCTTCGAAGATGCCGACATCGATCATGCTGGTGCCCTTCACCGTAAGCAGATAATCGGCGTTCGGGGAGAACATGTCCGGGGGTATGTCGCAGTAGTCCGCGATGGATTCCTCGGCGAGGATCGGGCTACCGGCGGCGACCTGGCCTATTATCGGCAGGCCGAGCTGCTCGTTGATGGGAAGCTTTATGCCCCGTGATGTGCCGGGTAATACCTCGATTGCGCCTTTCCTGGCGAGGGCCCTGAGGTGTTCTTCAGCGGCATTCGGCGACTTGAAGCCCATCTTGCTCGCGATCTCAGAGCGAGTAGGCGGATAGCCGGTCTCTTGCATATAGTCTTTGACGTAGGCGAGGATTTCTTCTTGCCGGGCCGTGAGCTTAAGCATGGTATTGTCCTTTGCGGAAAGATTACTGTAATTATATACAGTTATCTGACAAAGACAACAGAACTTTAGAGGGACTTGTGAGCTAAATCAGTAGCTTGTGGGTCTTAGACGATCTGGAAGTCGTCGCCGAGATCGAAGGAATCGGGTTCGATATCAAACAGGGCTCCGGAGAAGTTCTCCGGGACGAATACCTGATCGGAATAGGCCTCGTCTTCGCGGTTTAACTCGTAGGGACTGCGCCAGTCTTCGGGCGCCTCGGCCTCGGCAATATACATGAGTCGCCAAGTACTGAAATCGTACTCGCCGAGTTCGCCGTCGAGCAGTTGATACTCGATGGTGCTGCTTTCCTCGTCGACTGCTACCACTTCGAAGAGGCCTCCACTGACCAGGTCTTGATACCAGGCAGATACTTCAGGCTGAATTTTATTCATAGCCGTGTCTCCAGGGCCGTTTTGTGTGTGAATGAACTCCTTGTATTGGGAAAACTACTACTAAAGATTGAACTCTTGGATCTCTTACGGCTCAACTATAGTAACTTTTGGTCCTCATTTGGAAGTGAAATCGACCAGTTTATTGTTACAAGTTTACTATTCAAATTAACAGCAATTGCTAAGCATTTGACTCGATTGAGAATCCTATTTTGCTAGCTATCGACATATTTGTGATAATTGCCCCTTTCCAGCTGAGTAGGCCGTATGCAGCACACGAATACTGAAACCGGCGCCGTCATGCTCGACCTCAAAGCCCTGACTGTCGAGCCCGAGGAGCGCGAGTTACTCCAGCATCCGCAGGTGGGCGGCGTCATTCTTTTTAGCCGCAACTATGCCTCGCCACAGCAGCTCGGCGACCTGGTAGCGGCTATTAAGCAGTGCAACGATCACCTGCTCGTGGCCGTCGATCAGGAAGGCGGGCGCGTGCAGCGTTTCCGCGAAGAGTTTCTCAGCCTCCCGCCACTGCGCGCCCTGGGGCTGGAGTACGAGAGAGACCCGCAGGGCGGTCTCGCTGCGGCCACGCTCTGTGCCTGGGCGATGGCGGCCGAACTCATGCAGTACGGTATCGATATCAGCTTCGCACCGGTATTGGATGTCTATGACGACAGCAGTCCCGTGATCAAGGAGCGGGCGTTTGCTAGCCAAGGCTCGGTGGTGGCGGAGCTGGGCAGGGCCTATATCGAGGGCATGCACGAGGCGGGTATGGCGGCCACGGGCAAGCACTTTCCGGGGCACGGCAGAGTGCTAGCGGATTCCCACAACGAGCTGCCGACGGATCCGCGTACGTTGGAGCAGATTCGCGCCGATGACCTCGTGCCCTTCGCCGGCTGCCTGAAGAGTCTGGATGCCATCATGCCTGCTCATATCGTCTACCCGGAGGTGGATAGCCACTGTGCTGGCTTCTCGCAGGTATGGGTGCAGCAGATACTGCGCGCTGAGATGGGATTTGACGGCGTCGTATTTAGCGACGACCTAACGATGAACGCGGCGCATAGTGCGGGTACGGTGACGCAGCGCGCGGATATCGCCCTGGCGGCAGGCTGTGACATGGTACTAGTGTGCAACCAGCCGGCCCAGGCGCGTGAGCTGGTCGACTACCTGGACAGTAAAGAGCAGGCGGGCAGCAACAGAATATCTTGTTTGTTGGCGAAGAACGCGAGCCGACATGCCGATCTCTATGAGAGCGAGAAATGGCTTGAGGCTAAGGCCTTAGTGAGCAGATTAGTCAGCTAAATTCATCGCCTGGGCACTAGCGCCAGGCCATAAAATTGGAGTATTGAATACAGTGGCAGAGAGTTTATTTTCATTAGAATCCATCGAGTCAATTGAATTCCTCGGCGAGTGGGCCTGGGCGGTAGAGCTGTTCGTCATCGTTACCGTAACGCTGATCGGCCGTGCCATTGCGATGTATTTCCTTGGCATGTTGGGCAAGCGCTTCGAGAAGACGAAGAATGCCTGGGACGATGCGCTTTTCGATGCGGCGCGTGTGCCAGTAAGCTGGTTCATTCTCATCATGGGTCTGCTGTGGGCGGTCGATGTGAGCGATGGCTATGTCGAAACCGAACTGTTCTCGACTGAGAATATCGGGCTGATCCGGCAGCTAACCATCATCGTGTTGATTGCTCTCTTTCTGATTCGCTTCATAACGCGAGCAGAACAGCGGCTGCTGAAGAACCAACAAGATGAGGCAGATGAGCTGGGAACCACGCTTGACCCAACAACGGTAAACGCCCTGGCCAAGTTGCTTCGCCTGTCGACATTGATCTCGGCCGTGCTCATCGCCATGCCGACCCTCGGCATCGAGATTACGGCGCTACTCGCATTCGGTGGCGTCGGCGGCATCGCCGTCGGCTTCGCGGCCAAGGACCTGCTCGCCAATTTCTTCGGCGGGCTGATGATCTATCTCGATCGTCCCTTCGCAATCGGCGACTGGATTCGCTCGCCGGATCGCGAGATAGAGGGCACGGTTGAGAAGATTGGTTGGCGGCTTACGGTGGTTCGCACCTTCGACAAGCGCCCGCTGTATATCCCCAACTCCGTTTTCAACACCCTCGCTCTGGAAAACCCATCGCGCATGTCCAATCGGCGCATCTTCGAGACTATAGGCATTCGCTACAAAGACTCTGAGAAGATGGAGCCTATAGTGAATGATGTGAAGAAGATGCTAGAGAATCATGATGAGATCGATACCGGCGAAACGCTTATCGTGAACTTCGTTAGCTACGGGGCTTCGTCTTTACAGTTCTTTATCTACACGTTCACGAAGACAACGAACTGGATCAAGTATCACGGGATCAAACAGGATGTATTGGTGAAGATTGTAGAGATCGTGCATTCACACGGTGCAGACTTCGCTTTCCCAACTACTACGCTGGATGGTATCGATCACCTGGTAGCTGGCAATGCAGTCAGCGAAGAGCCTTAGCGCGAGCGGATTTGATGACGCCGGAACAGATCGCACAGGTGCAGGCACGTTCGACCTGCCTGCACGACGAGGCGGAAGTCGAGTCGGCGCTGGATGCGATGGCTCGGGCCGTCACGGCCGAGCTGGCAGATACAAACCCGCTGGTTATTAGCGTCATGCACGGCGGCTTGATTAGCTGTGCGAAGCTGGTAACGCGGCTGCGCTTTCCCCTGCAACTGGACTATCTTCACGCCACGCGCTATCGCGGCGAGACTAGCGGTGCCGAGCTGGAGTGGAAGGTGTTCCCGAGCGAGTCGCTACAAGGCCGCACAGTGCTGCTTGTCGATGACATTCTGGATATTGGCACGACGCTGCGGAGGATCGTGGAGTATTGTCGGCAGCAGGGCTGCGCGGCGGTCTATACGGCCGTGCTTCTGGACAAGCACCACGAGCGCAGAGCGGCGGGCGTAAGAGCAGACTTCGTGGGGCTAGACGTGGCGGATCGCTACCTGTTTGGCTACGGCATGGACTACAAGGGCTATCTGCGTAACGCCGCTGGGATCTACGCGATCGCGGAGCAAGACTTGTAGCCTGGCTAGCTGCACTCGACCAGCCGCGGCAGGCTGGTGAACAGCAGCGCGGTTTTTATCCCCTTATTACTCTCATCCTGAAACAGTCGCCGATAGCGCGCGAGTTGTTCGGAGTAGAGAGTGAGTTGCTCCTCGACGAAGTCTTGTTCCGATTGACCCGCCTGCGGTTCCGATGACTTGTAGTCGACGATCCATCGCACACCCTGCTTATCGATAAAGCTGCGGTCGAGGATGTGTGTGTGCAGAACGCCATTGCCGTAGCTCTGCATGGGCAGTTCGGCGTCGCTCACCTCGTAGTCGTTGTCGAATACCCAGGCGAGTTCCTCGCTGCCGAGCGTCTGCCGCAACGCATGCTCGATTCGATCTAGCGCGGCATCGAGCTCGCTTGCCTCGAAAACAAACCTATTGAGATGTCTGGCCCAGTATCTGCGCAGGGCTAGGAGCTGTTCCGGCTCCAGCACTCGTCTGTTAGTCAGGAAATTCTGTAGAGACTCGTGTATTAAGTTGCCGATCTCGACTTGCAGCTGATTGCTGATCCCAAGATCCGGTGCCGTGTTATCTGGCTCTTCAATTGCGCTTGGCTGTGGCGTTGGTTGGGCTAGTGTGTCGAAGTGGTGGCTAGGCAGTCTATGAATGCCCGGTGGCAGGGTTAGGGGGTTCTGCTGCTGCACAGCGGGGATAGTGGAGTCTACGGGTACGGTTGTGACTTCGGCGGCGTCGCTGTTCTTTGCCAGGCTATCCCAGATCGTGGCCAGCAGCGAGCTGGGGGTTGGCGGCTTCGCCTCGCCTTCTTTGTCTTCGAGCGTAGAGGAAAGATAGGCAGATTTGATTGCGCGAGTGATGCCGATGTAGAGCAGCCGCGCATTCTCCATGCGAGTCTTCTCGGCCTTCTCGAATCGCAGCAGATTATAGAGGCTGGTGTCTTCGCTGCCGGTAGCCGAGAGCGTTGCCAGAAAAAGCTTGTTCTCGCCAGCCTCGTTAAGGCGCTGATGCCACAGCAGCAGCGATTTCTCATCGGGGGGACTCTTGCGTGCGAGTCCGGGCAGGAACACATGGTCGAACTCGAGACCCTTCGACTTGTGTATGGTCATGATCTCTACCGGATTGTTCTCGCTATGCGCTGGCGCCGATACGAAGCTTGCTGCAATGCGCGCCTCGAAGTCGGCGAAGTTCTCCAGAGCGCCGGCGACTTCTACGCCCTCCAGTATCTCGTAGAAACTCTCTACGCTATCCAGCTCCGCGCTGGAGCGGGCGATCTGCTCACCGCCCAACGCATTAAAGGCGAGTCGAACCGTTCGATGTAGTTTGTTCTGCAGCTTCGAGGCGAGGGCCTGCTCGAGTACGGCTGTGAGTCTCGAAAGTCGTGCCAGGCCGTCAGCACTTACGGCGGTCGCTGCCTCCATGCCGACTATTTCTCGCAGGCTTGCGTATACGCTGATGTTGTCGTTCCAGTTCGCCACGATGTGCAGGTCACTCAGGGAGAGGCCGCACCAGGGTGCGCGCAGGATGGCTAGCCAGGAAAGCCTATCTGCCTGGTTGCATATTGAGCTTGTTAGGCTGAGCAGGTCGGTGATTAGTGGCAGCGTGTCTAGCCGATCGATATCGGTGGCCAGCCAGGGCACCTCGGCCTCCCGTAGCGCGGGCAGGATATATTCCAGGTGGGATCTGCCCCGCACGAGTATCGCGATCGAGCGATCCGGGTGCTGTTTGCGCAGCTGGCAGATCTCCTCGGCGATAAACGCTGCCTCCTCTAGGCTTGCCTCGAGCTTGCTGCCCTCTGTGTATTGATAGCAGCGGCTACTCACGGCCGGGTCGCATTCGACTGGATGCACGGCGTGAGATGCGACGTAACTCACCGCGCCTCGGGATATGTCGTTCTTTGCGGGGAAGGCGTCTTTGAATACGGTGTTTACCCAATCCACTACGCCGGCGTCCGATCGGAAATTAGCGAGCAGGTCGATGGCGCTCATGGCTGTGGAGCCGATTCCGGTTTCACGAATGCTGATAAACAGGCCCACGTTGGCATTGCGGAAACCGTAGCAGGACTGCATGGCGTCGCCTACCACGAACAGCGTCCTGCCATCATCGATCTCCCAGCCCGCAGTGATCTTGCGCAGCAACTCCATCTGTGAGGCAGAGGTGTCTTGAAACTCGTCGACGAGCACGTGCTTGATCTGGTAGTCCAGGCTGAGTGCGAGGTCGGTAGGGCTGTCTTCGCTGCCCAGCGCCCGTAATGCGGCGAGGCTCACCTGAGGGTAGTCGATCTTGTTCATCTGCGTGAACGCGATCTCGAGCTGTGCCATCAGTGTCGGCAACACGGCGGTCAGTGTTTCGAGGAACTCCCAGGACAGCGCATCGTCATCAGGAAGTGGCAGGCGGCGCAGATAGTCTATCGCTTGCAGCGCTTGCTCCGACTCCGACAGTGCCTGCAATAAGTCCTTCATCTGCTGCTTCATTTCTTTCTGCAGCGCTTTCTGTTCCTTGCTACCCGTCTGCGGCGGAAAGCCACAATCCTTGCGCACGTCCTTGCGGAAGGCCGTAGCGGTTTTAACCAGCAGCAGCTGGCTTAGTCCCAGCCACTGTGAGAGTGATTCGTGATCGCTGCCTGGCAGCTCAGTCAGTCCGGCGCACTCCAGGATCCGGGAATCGCTTCCTGCTTCGCTGAGATTCTTGGTCGCGAACTGCAGCAGCGGCATTAGCGTAGTCTCGAAGGACAGCAGTTGCTCCCGTGCCTGCGCGAGGGACTCCTCGATCAGCTCGACTAGGTTGTCATTCAGATACTCCAGCGCCTGCTGCGGCGAGCCGGCCACATCGACGATGTCACCAATCCATTGCTCGCGCTGCTGCAGCAGACTGGTGAGCAGGCTCTCCAGCTTGGCGCCGTCGTTGTCGAGATGGCGCAGCAGTCTGGCGATGGCGGCGGAGATGGGCTGCTCGCTGTCGAGCAATGCGAGGCAATTGCGAATTGCGAGTTGGTAGCAGTCTTCTATTTGCTCGCTGATCGGAAGTGGGCCGCCAAAATTGGACAGGATAGGTAGCCTGCTAGCCAGGAAGTTGCAGAAGCTGTCGATGGTTTGAATGCGCAGGCGGCTAGGGGATTGTTGTAGCTGCCAGCCTTCTTTCGCATCCTGAGCCAGAACGTGTTGCGCGATACTGTGTCGATCTCGATCTAACTGCTTTGTTATGGTGGCGGGATCGACCTGCTGTGCCCAGTCTAGCGTGCTGAGAATGCGCTGAGCCATCTCGTTCGCCGCTTTCTTGGTAAAGGTTATGGCTAACACTTCTTCTGGGTGTTGGCAGACAGCCAGTAGCTTGAGGAAGCGCAGGCTGAGCAGCTCCGTCTTACCGGACCCAGCTGGAGCCTGTACGGCGATGGAGCGCGTGATATCCAGCGCTTCCTGCCTGGCATCGAAGTCTGGGATGGGTTGTTCGGCGCTCACAGCGGCTCCTGCTCATTCTGTGCGAAGGAGAGGGTCTTGCTTTCCGCGATGCGACAGAGTGGCCCGAGATCGCAGTACTGACAGGTCGTGTAGCCGCGTGTTGGTGCAACCGCGAGCAGGCCGGCCTCGAATTCGGCAACTAGGCCAACGATGATCTCGTTCCATCGGCTCTGCAGCTCAGGCCAGCCGCCGTCGAATGTCCTTGCCTGGCTGCTGACTTTTAAATCCTTGCCGAAGCCGTCTGCACTGACAGGGCTGAGGTAGCCGATGTTCTCGGCGTTGAGCTGGCAGATCAGGGTCGCTGCTACCGAGCTCTGCTCGGTAGAATCGATTGCGATCTGATAGAGCGGTAGCTGCATATCATCGGGTCTTGGGTCATGCCACTTGTAGTTGGCATACTTGCCCGTCTTAAAATCGATCAGTGCGAGAGTGCCGTCTGCCAATCTGTCGATGCGGTCTATGCGCAGGTTTAGTTCAAGCTTGGAGTGACTCCAGCTTACTGCCTTCTCGTTGTGCTCGATGCTGAACTCGCCTCGCAGTTTCTCGATCTCCAGGAAATTCCTCATGAGCGTCGACAGTCGTTCGTGTTCTAGCTGCGAAAAGGCGGGTGTCATGGTTTCTGGATTGTGGTTGCGCAGGTAATCGATCGCGTCGTCTGCGCTCTCGGCGAGACGTTCCTCGAGCTCGTTGCTGGATAGCCCCTGCAGTGTCTTGGAGTCGGCTATGCTCTTCCCGAGTTGTTCCAATGCGCGATGCAGTGCATTGCCTCGGAGCAGCGGGTTCAGTCCGTGGCTAAAACTCTCCAGCCCCGCGGCGCGGAGGCGATTGCTGGCGAAGGCGCGGAACGGACAGTTCGATTGATTGCTTAGCAGAGAGGTGCCCCCGCGAATCTCCTCGCTGTCTAACAGCGGTAGATGTAGAGGGTCCTGAAACCGCTCGAGCTTGCTGCTTGTTCGCCCTGCCTTCGCGTCTGGCATTTCATCAAAAGTATCGCTGAACTCCAGGGATTTGATTAGCGGGCTGGGGCGCAGCTTGAGTTCTTCTTCCAGACAGTGGTAGCTAATGACCATTTCCTGTGCGGTCTGCGTGCGTAGTCGCGATAGCTGCATGAGCGCGGTCGACAACTGCTGCTGACTCGACGTCGCCGGCAGGCCGAGTTTCTGCTGCAGGCTATAGGGCAGGAACGGAACGGGGCTCACGGGCCGCGGCCAATTCCGCTCATCCACGGCGAGCACCCAGACATGGTCGAATACCATATCCTGCGCTTCCTCGATATCCAGCAGAGAGATCTGCAATCGGTCATCGAAGCGCTGCGTGACGTTCGTCTGCTTGAGGTACGCCTGTAGCTTAGCGAGTGCTGCCAGGAGAGAGATGTTACCCAGTGTCTGCGACGACGCGGCGAGGCGCTGCATATTCTTCTGCCACTGCTTCGCCAAACGCTCTCGTCGATCCGTAGCATCTGGCCCGGGCCAGCCGAGTTCGGCGAGCTGATCGCAGAATAGATTGAGCCAGCTTCGCAGCGGCTGACGCCTAGGTGCGTGGCGAGCCAGCTCGCTAGACTGCAGAAGTGCCTGCGCCAATACCGGGCAGTGGTAGTCGCGTTCTGCCTGCAGCATCAGTGAGCGTAACTGGCTGAGCCTGAGCTGGTCCTCTGCATTCCTGCGCAGTATGAGTTCCAGCGCGATCCGCGATGACGATTCGCGCTCGGCGCCGATGGTCAGGCTCGACTGCAATACCTTACAGAAGCGTTCGCTCTCGACGAGGTCGTGATTCAGGGCGAGGATGTTCAGGGCGGCGTTGTATTCCGGTATTGCCGCGAGCGCCTCGTTGCTGCGATAGCGGTTCATGTGCTCGCCGGCATCGAAATCGGAGCTGGTGTGGGTTCTGAACAGCGACTCTTCGATCAAAGGCTCCAGAGAGCGGCTGTGGTCTAACACGATACCTATGTGAGCATCAGGGTTCGCGAGTGCCTTCTTCCTGCACCAGTCCAGGCAGGTTTGTACTTCACTGCGATCGCTCTGAAATTTCCATTGGATACCATCGTTCTGCGAGAAGACATCGCTTAGCGCCGCCTGATCTACTAAGATCTGTTGCCTGCGCAGCTCGCAGACTGAGCTCAGGGCGTCGAAGAGTTTCTGATACAGTGGTGGGGGCTCGGTAAAATTGACCAGCACCATTTTCCTTGGCAGTAGCCCCCCAAGTGTATCGACGTGGGCTGTGATGAGGCGGGCTGCATCGCTGAGACTGACGATGCCGGCGCGTTCGCAATGCGCCTCAAATTTTTGCGACCAGTCAAGAAATGTCTGAAAGTCGACCGCGCCTCTATAGCGCTCGAGTGAGTCGCTGTCGGCCACGTTCCATTGGGTGTAGATCTGGTAGCTTCGCGCCGCAGAGTTCGCCGTTTCCTCGCTATTCAGCAGAGGGAAGTCGGCGTAGCTAGCCTCGACGATCTGCAGCCAGGTCTGCTGCTCATCGTAGCGACTCAGCAGTAGCAGCTCGTTGAAGGGTGCTATGCCCAGCGAGGCTGCCCGCTGCCAGAGCTGTTGCAAGAATATATCGACTGCTATGACAGGAGGCCGACGCCAGGCCAATCCGGACTCCTTGCCACCTGGCGTTCTGTTCCCATACTCGCGCAGGATGCCATCGACGCTACGGTTATTCGGCGTGAGTAGCGTGAATCCATCGCTCAGCGGCCCAAGCAGCGAGTCGATATCGAAGCGACGGATGCTCATCTCAGGCTTGGCCATTGAGGTGTGCAGCCCAGCTCAGAAATTCCTCTCTGCTACCGCGGTAGATGACACGACTCAGTTTCTTGTTCATTTGATACTCATACATCGGGTCGTAATATTCTGTAAGCAGCGTCTCGATCCATTTTCTGTGCAGCGCCTCGGCCTCGGCCGCATCGCGCTGGCTAAGCGCCTGCTCCATCGTCGAGCGAAGTTGCTGGTAGCGCTCGCCGCCGAGGCGACGCTGTATTCGCTCCAAGCTACCCAGAAGGAAGCCCGCGAAATTTTTCTGCGCCGTGCCGCCTTCCTGTGCGGCGAAGTCCTGATAGTTGGAGTAGATATAGTCAGTATAGATAGTCTCTACGCGCGCCGCGAGTGGCTCCTCCAGCATGGCGATGGGGGAATCGGCCATCTTCTCGTGGAACTCTTTCGGGATAGACAGCGAGCCGATGGCGCGGCTCTCGTCCTCCAGCAGGATGTGCTCGGGCTGTCCCAGAGGGAGTTTTAGCAGCGCAATACCGAGCCTGTTCTCGAAATCTATCTGTGTGGGCTGTCCCTGAACTCGTTTGCCGAAAGCAGAGCCGCGGTGATTGGCCAGGCCTTCGAGATCGATGCTGTAGCTGAGGGCGTTGAGCAGATGCGTCTTCGCGCTTCCGGTCTTGCCGCCGATGATGAGGAACTTAGACTGCTGGCTGGCCGACTCGATGGTGGTGATGAGGAATCGCCGAAGCGCCTTGTAGCCGCCCTCGACGATCGGCGCCTCGACGCCATTCTCACCCAGCCACTGCTGCACGGTATGGGAGCGCAGGCCGCCCCTGAAGCAATAGACGACCGCAGTCGGATTGTTCCGCAGGAAATCGAGCCAGTCGTCGATGCGCTGCTGCTTGCTCGGACCACTAACCAGATCATTCGCCAGCGCGATGGCCGCATCCTGGCCCGCTTTCTTGTAGTGGGTTCCAACCGCGTGTCGCTCGCCGTCCGTAAGCAGTGGCAGGTTTACCGCGTGGGGAAACGCGCCGTGCTCAAACTCCGAGGGAGCGCGAACGTCGATTAACGGCACATTCTGGCTGAGCAGATCGGCGAATTCCGATGCGCGTAAGACTAGGGACATGGGGTTGAGGGCATGGGTTGGCGGTTTGCTGGCTTATCAATTGAATAGAGCAGAGTGTATCACCTAGGGCTTCTCAGCCCTAGACACGCGGCGATACCAGTGTCTTTGCTGAGTTCACTTTCGATGCGTATCATCGATATCAGGCCTTAGCGGTCTGGTTAACTACTTGACTTATTAACTATCTGGAGATTTATCGTGAGCAGTGAAGAGAAGGGCGCAGCACCTGACCCTTTCGAGATGGTGCGCAAAATCAAGAGTCGGGGCCCGGCGCCGGTGCACCTCTGGGATCCACCCTTTTGCGGCGACATGGATATGCAGATCTTGCGCGACGGCAGTTGGGTTCATGAAGGCAGTGTCATCCGCCGACCCGCTATGGTCGCGCTCTTTGCCTCCGTGCTAATGCGCGAGGGCGACGAGTATTTTCTGGTTACCCCGGTAGAGAAAGTGAGGATTACTGTGGAGGATTGTCCATTCGTGGCACAGCAGATGGATGCCACGGGCAAGGGCAGTCAGCAGAGCCTGCTCTTTACCACGAATCTTGGCGAGACAGCCACCGCCGATGCGGAACATCCACTGTGCATCGACAGCGATCCGGTAAGCGGCGAACCGCACCCGACCGTACATATACGCAGTGGCCTGAACGCCTTGATTAACCGTGCCGTTTTCTATCGACTCGTAGAACTGGCAGAAGCGGGGGAGTCGGTCGACGGCGAGCCTGTCATGGGGGTCTGGAGTGGGGGCGAGTTTTTCCCGCTGGGGGATCTACAGTGAGGTGGCGATACGGGCTAATATCGCCTTGCTACGCCGCTGTCAGTTGACCTAAACCAGCAAAAACGGCATTATTGCCCCCTTTTTTCGGGCGCAGAAAAAGGATTTTTCGCTAGCCCTCGCTGCTTCACCGAGAGTGAAAAAGCCTTAGATCATTCCCGTTAGACACTACTTATGGAGAATCCATGAAGATTCTTGTTGCTATAAAACGCGTCGTCGATGCGAACGTAAAAGTCAGAGTAAAGGGCGACGGCACCGGCGTCGACCTGACCAACGCCAAGATGGCGATCAACCCCTTCTGCGAGATCGCGATCGAGGAAGCTATTCGTATTAAGGAGTCGGGTGCAGCAGACGAAGTGATTGCCGTTTCCATTGGCCCGCAGTCGAGTCAGGAGCAGATTCGCACAGCGCTGGCGCTTGGGGCGGATCGTGGAATTCTCGTGCAGACCGACGAGCAGGTTGAGCCACTCGCCGTGGCGAAGGTCCTGAAGACGATAGTAGAGAAAGAAGCGATCGATCTCGTGATCCTCGGCAAGCAGTCCATCGATACTGACAACAATCAGGTCGGCCAGATGTTAGCCGCATTATGTAACTACCCGCAGGGCACGTTTGCCTGCAAGGCCGAGCTCAAGGACGGCAAGATCGAAGTGACGCGTGAGATCGATGGCGGCGAACAGACCGTTCTGCTGAGTCTGCCCGCGATCGTCACAACCGATCTGAGGCTGAATGAGCCGCGCTACGCCTCGCTGCCCAACATCATGAAGGCGAAGAAGAAGCCAATCGATGCCACCACTCCCGACGAGCTCGGTGTGGATATTTCATCGAAGCTGCAGACCCTGAGTGTCGCGGCACCCGCCGAGAGAAGCGCGGGCATCATCGTCGAGTCGGTAGAAGAACTCGTCAGCAAACTGAAGAACGAAGCTAAAGTCATCTAAGGGGTGAGCATGTCTATTTTACTTGTAGCAGAACACGACAACGAATCAATCAAGTCGGCCACCTTGAACACCGTAACCGCGGCCCAGGCCATCGGCGGCGATATTCATATCCTGGTAGCGGGTAGCGGCTGCCAGGCGGCGGCCGCAGCCGCGGCCGAGATCGCGGGCGTGAGCAAGGTGATCTGCGCGGATGCCGAAGCTTACGCGCACCAGCTACCGGAGGCCATCGCGCCGCTGGTGGTAGAGCTAGCGAAGGACTATAGCCATATCTTGTCTGCGGCGACCACTACCGGCAAGAACGTGATGCCTCGCGTTGCGGCGCTGCTCGATGTGGCGCAGATATCCGACATCAACGAGGTCAACAGCGAAGACACCTTCGTGCGTCCGGTCTATGCGGGCAATGCGATGGCGACGGTGCAGTCCTCGGACGCTATCAAGGTGATTACCGTGCGCACCACGGCCTTCGCCGAGGCGGAGAAGGGAGGCAGTGCCAGTGTCGAGAGCTGCGATATCGCTACGGCGCAGGACTTGTCCCAGTTTGTAAGCGAGCAACTCTCGGTATCCGAGCGGCCCGAGCTTACGGCGGCCTCGATTGTTATATCCGGTGGCCGCGGCATGCAGAACGGTGAGAATTTCGTTCTGTTAGAGAAGGTTGCCGATAAGCTGGGGGCGGCGATAGGCGCCTCCCGTGCGGCCGTCGATGCGGGATTCGTACCGAACGACATGCAGGTAGGCCAGACTGGTAAGATCGTCGCGCCAGATCTGTATATAGCCGTTGGCATCTCCGGTGCCATTCAGCACCTTGCGGGCATGAAAGACAGCAAGACCATCGTCGCCATTAATAAAGACGAGGAGGCGCCGATTTTCCAGGTTGCCGACTACGGTCTGGTGGCGGATCTGTTTTCGGTACTGCCCGAGTTGGAGGCCGCGCTCTAGGCGCCAATCTGCTCAAACTACACGCAAAAAAAAGCCCGGTACGCCGGGCTTTTTTATTCCTTCATTTAGACCTCACAGACCTCGGGGTCTAGCTTCCATCCTTCTGCCGATCTTGCTGTGTGGCCATCTCACGACGCTTGATCTCGCGCGGATCGTTCGGCGCGCGACCGGCAGGCTTCGCTGGCGTTACAGCGACACCGCCTGGCTTGGCAGCAGGGGCGGTATCGGCCTTTGCGGCTGGTGCTGGCGCCGGTGCCTGAGGCTTCTCGGGCGTTGCACTAGTCGGCTTTGAAGGCGCGGGCTTTTCGCTAGGCTTTGAGACGTTTGCAGGCTGCTGCTCGGCTGGGCGTGCTGCCGGAGCCTCCTGCGCTGGCTTAGTCTCCGTGCTTGCCGCTGGTTTTGTCGGCTCGCTGCGTGGAGCATCGCTTGCCTTGGCTTGCGGCGCGGCTTGCTCGTTGCTGGTCGCATTGTTGCTTGCCTTGTCAGCTACGTTCGCTGGAGCAGTATCCTGACGGGCAGGGGCTTGCTGCTGCTTATCGTTTGGTCGCGAGGCGTTCTGCTCGCTTCCGCTTGCAGGGGGCTGGGAGCTTGCAGCGACTTGCTGCTCGGTGCTTTCCGGCCTGCGTCGTGACTGGCCTCGATTGCGCCCACCGCGGTTACCATTATTGTCAGCGTCTGGCGCGGCCTTGTTGCCGTCTACGTCTGGTTTAGGCTGCGGCTTGGCATCGACTTCGTTGCCGCTCGATTTCGCCTGCTCGGGTCTTGGTCCGCGCTTACGTTGGTTGGTATTGCGCGGACGCTTGTTCGCCGGACGGCGCTGCGACTTCTGCTCAGACTTCTGCTGAGAATTGTCGCCGGCGGCAGTCGCTTCCTGGTTCTGGTTCTGATTTTGATTTTTAGGCTTGTCGCTATCCGACTTAGCTCTGTCACCGTCTTTGTTTCGGTTCGACTGGCTGCGACGTTGATTCGAAGACTTCCCACCGCGCTCTCTTCGCGAATCGTTGCGATCACGATTGCCACCGCGCGACTGTTGTCCGCGTTGGCTCTGATTGCGTGAATTCTGGCGTGAACGATTGCGGTTGCCGCCTTGCGACTTGCGCTTCGGCGGTTCCTTCTTCTCTTCGCTTGAGCCGAAGAGGGCGGCGAACAGGCGTGCGAAGAAGCCTTTCTTCTTCTTCGGTTGTGGCCGAGGCGGCGTTCCCTGCTCGGGTATATTGCTTACGGCGGGCTTCTGTACCGCTGCCTGTTCTTTCGACTTGGCGTTCGGTGCAGGCTCGGCGATTGCGGTGACATCTACCTCGTAGACTTCCGACTGTTGATTCACCGCGGTGATCTCGTAGTGGGGTGTCTCCAGCTCGGGATTAGGAATGATGACTACCTTGGTACGACTCTGTTCCTCGATGTCTGCGAGGGAGGTACGCTTCTCATTCAACAGATAGGAGGAGAGTACCAGTGGTACCGTGGCGCGAACTTCCTGACATTTCTGCTTGTTCGCCTCTTCCTGCATGATGCGCAGAATAGACAGGCACAGCGATTCCACGTCGCGGATCGTGCCTTGACCGGCACAGCGTGGGCAAACGATTGCGCTCGTTTCCCCCAGTGAGGGGCGCAGTCTCTGCCTGGACATCTCGAGAAGGCCGAAGCGTGAGATGCGGCCGACCTGAACTCGTGCTCGATCGGGCTCGAGGGCGTCGCGCATTCTATTCTCGACTTCGCGTTGATTGCGGCTCGAGTTCATGTCGATGAAATCGATAACGACGAGGCCGCCCATGTCTCTGAGGCGTAGCTGTCTGGCAACCTCATCGGCAGCTTCGAGGTTGGTGTTCAGGGCTGTCTCTTCGATGTCGGCGCCGCGCGTCGCACGCGAGGAGTTGATATCGATCGAGATCAGGGCCTCGGTCGGGTCGATGACCACGGAGCCGCCAGAGGGGAGCTTCACTTCGCGCTCGAAGGCGCTCTCGATCTGACCCTCAATCTGGTAGCGATTGAACAGAGGCAGTTTGTCTTCATAGAGTTTGATTCGATTCTCGTACTGCGGCATGACCTGCTTGACGAAGGTGATGGCCTCGTTGAAAGATTCTTGTGTGTCGAACAGCACCTCGCCGATATCCTTGCGCAGGTAGTCGCGGATCATGCGGATGATGACGTTGCTCTCTTGATAGATCAGGAACGGTGCCGGCTTGTCGTCGCTGGCCTCCTGAATGGCTTGCCAGAGTGCCAGCAGGTAGTCGAGATCCCACTGCAATTCTTCCTGTGCCTTGCCAACGCCCGCTGTGCGCACGATCATGCCCATGCCGTCCGGGATCTCCAGGCCGCGCAGGGCTTCTCTGAGCTCGGAGCGGTCATCGCCCTCGATGCGGCGCGAGATGCCACCGGCCTTGGGGTTGTTCGGCATCAGCACCAGATAGCGTCCGGCTAGGCTGACGTAGGTAGTCAGTGCCGCGCCCTTGTTGCCGCGTTCCTCTTTCTCGACCTGCACAACAACCTGTGTGCCCTCGGGAACGAGTTCCTTCATGTTGCTGCCCTTCACATCCTTGGCATAGTACTGACGGGAGATCTCCTTCAGTGGCAGAAAGCCGTGGCGATCGGCGCCGAAGTCGACGAAGGCGGCTTCGAGGCTAGGCTCTACGCGGGTAACCTTGCCCTTGTAGATATTGGCCTTCTTCTGGATGCGGGTGCGGTTTTCAATGTCCAGGTCGTAGAGTTTCTGACCATCGACGAGGGCGACGCGGAGCTCTTCTTCCTGCGTCGCATTGATTAGCATTCTTTTCATAATTGGTTCACTTGTCGTTGAACCAGATAAGACGCTTCAGGAGGGATAGTCGATTGGGGCGCTCAGCACTCCGATGGGAGTACTGCGAGGGCAACGAGGGAGCGTAATCGTGTGGATCAGGCTCTGGCTAGTGCGAATTTTTAACGTTTAACAATATAGAGACCCTTAGATTTCTCTAGGGGCATACTGTGCTCACTTGACTGCCTATTAGGGCTCTGGCTTGCATATAATCTATTGTTTTTGTAGAAAAAAATTACTTAGTCGGTGTCTCGTCACCCAGCTGATTAGGGCTGGGTATCAGCGCAGCATCAGCTGCCTTGCTCGAATATGAATTCCTGAACTTATCCGGTTTGTCTCATCAGGACCCTTAAGTCCTGACTTTTAATAACTGTTTAATGGGTTAGCAGTCTCTCTCGCTATCTGCTGATTAGCTCAGTCTGGAGTAAATCAGTCTTAGGAAGCTGTAATTCTGCCTCGGTGGTCACGGCTATAGGGCTCGGACCTAGTATGTTTGTCGTCAGGAGAGCCGAATTAAATAGCTTCTCAAACAAATTCTAACGGCATTCATGTGCTCTGCAGGCCGCGCATTTGGGCGCTTCTCCTGACAGATAGCCCCTCAAATACTTCACTTGCGGTAGCTTGGCCAAGGAATATAGCAGTAAAGCGGGTGGGACTCAATTAAAGGTGCGCCAAATGAGGTAGAAAGTTTTAGTAAATTTTCCCAAAAAAACAACGACCTGCATCATTCAGAGGAAGGCAGTTCTGAGCTCGATCCACGCGACTCGGGGCCCTGAACTCCCTCCGGCTGCCCCAATTGGGGGCCCCAGTTGTGTCGCTGCGGCGCAGCTTGATAAAACAAAAGCCCTGTGGTTAAAATAGCCGCCCCAGTGGCTTTGCCGGTACAAAGACACAAAAATCAATAAGATACCGGCCCCATAGAGAAACAAGCTAGGCCCCTGGCGGATTTGAGAAGAACAACAAGAGATCAATGGGCGGGATTGCCGGGCAACACGGCAAGTCGCTAAAGCTGTTAGGGGCAAGATCAATGACTATCTATTCTTACTGCCGGACTTCCGAGCTGGAAGCTTCACTCGAGCGAGATGAGCTCGACGCCATCCTAGAGCCAGAGATGCTCGCCATCCAAACCTATTGCCTGCGCCAGAGTTGGTTTATGACAGAGACTCTGAAAGATTCGAACTGCAGTTGGAATCAGGAATTTAGCCGGCGCGAGTCGGGTAAGCGCCTGATGAGCCTGCTGCAGGCTGGCGATGTGATCCTGTGCAGCAAGCTCGAACGCATCTGCAGTTCCAGCCACGAGGCGATCAAGCTGGTACAGAAGCTCAAGGCTATGTCAGTGCAGCTACACATCGTAGAGCTGAATGGCGACATCACGGACTCTGAGCTCAGCGTCAATTTCGCTAAGGTAACCGAAGTATACAGCGCGCTGGAGAAGCGCAAGTCTGCCGAACGCATCAAGGGTGTGAAGCAGCGGCAGCGAAAGCAGGGTCGTTATCTAGGGGGCAGCCGACCCTTCGGTTATATGATTCACGAGAATGGCCGCCTCATCGAGAATCCCATGGAGCAGCGCGTGCTTCGCCGTATCATGGAGTTAAAGAAGCAGGGCAAGTCGCTGCGTGCAATCTCCAGCGAGGTGTCCACGCCCGTAATGCCCATCAGTTTCAAGACAGTTCAGAGGCTCCTGCAGCGACACGCTTAAGACTCAGGGCTTTACGCGTGCCCCCTTGAGCTGTGATTCCATGTTCGCTCAATTCTGAATCAGAAGTGTCAGGGTTTGCTTATGCTTAAGCCGTTTTCAGTGTTCGTGGGATTGCGCTATACACTGGCTCGCAAACGAAACTTCTTCCTGTCGTTCGTCTCATTAATCTCCATGCTCGGCGTTAGCCTCGGCGTCATGATTCTGATCGTGGCGCTGTCGGTCATGAATGGCTCTATCGATACGCTGCGCGCCGATGCATTGAAGTCGGTGCCTCATGTAACAGTTTCCGGCGAGGCAGTCTCCAGAGATTGGGAGCAGTTTGCCTCCCTCGCATTGGACTCGCCAGAAGTAATAGCGGCGGCTCCCTTCATCGAGGGGCAGGTCAATATCCGCTACCAGGGGACGAGTCGATTCGTAAACCTGCGTGGCGTAGAGGGATTGTTAGAGGCCGAGGTGGTCGACAATTCTAACGAGCGCTATGGGGAGTTGCTTTCCGCGCTGACCGAGACTGAGAACGGTGTCGTGCTCGGGGCGCAGCTAGCGGGTAGTCTCGGCATTTACAGTAGCGCCGATCTCTCGGTCACGACGCTGGACAGTCTGCTCGCACGTGATCTGTCCAGCAGCGAGGGCCTGACGGTTGTGGGTTTCGCGGACTTCGGTGGCTACGGAAACAGCGATACGGCGCTGATTAATCTTACACAGGCGCAGCAGCTGTTCGCCGAGAATTCCGCATCGCGCCTGCAACTGCGGCTGCGCGTCGACGATGTGTTCAGCGCGAAATCGATAGCCGAGGGCTTGTTCGCTGACTATCCCGAGCTGCAGATTCAGTCCTGGGATGAGGCGCAGGCAAGCCTATTTAATGCGCTGCGTATGGAGAAGATACTTACCAGTTTCATGTTGCTCATGATCGTCATGGTGGGTGCGGTGAATATTGTCAGTACTCTGGTTATGGTGGTTGCGGACAAGGGCGCCGATGTGGCTATCCTGCGTACGATGGGAGCGAGTAGCGGCACGATCATGCGAATCTTCGTTGTGCAGGGCCTGGTGGCAGGACTAGTCGGCACCCTGACCGGCGCACTTTTGGGCATACTACTGGCGGCGAATATCAGCGATATCAGCCTGATACTCGAGCGACTGGTTAACGCGGTCGCGAGTGACTCGAACCGCTACTTCATCTCACATCTGCAGACTCAGATAGACTGGTTTGAGGTTGCGCTGATCTGCGTTGCGGCGCTTATGATAAGTTTTATCGCAACGCTATATCCGGCCTATAGGGCCAGCAGAATCCAAGCGGCCGAGGTGCTGCGTTATGAGTAGTAGACTATGACAGGCGAGCCAACAGTAGTCAGTTGCGAGAAACTGGAGAAAACCTATTCTCAGGGGCCACAACTCGTGCAGGTTCTTAAAGGCGTCGACCTGCAGGTGGTGCGCGGGGAGCAGATCGCGATCGTCGGCAGTTCGGGCTCTGGCAAGACTACCCTGTTAAACCTGTTAGGCGGACTAGACCTGCCCAGCGCGGGCAGGGTGACCATTGCCGACAAGGACCTGGCGCAGGTAGACGAAACCGAGCGCGGGCTACTGCGCAACAAGCACCTCGGGTTTGTGTATCAGTTCCATCATCTGTTGGGGGAGTTCTCGGCGCTAGAGAATGTATGCATGCCGCTGTTGATCGCGAAGCTGTCGATGGCGGACGCGAGCGAGCGTGCTCTGGGCATGCTGGAGCGGGTCGGGCTGGGGCCGCGCATCGATCACAAGCCCTCCGAATTGTCTGGCGGCGAGCGGCAGCGCGTTGCCATCGCCCGTGCCTTAGTGTCCGAGCCGAACTGCGTGCTGCTGGACGAGCCCACGGGCAACCTCGACCGAAAGACCGCGACCGAGATCCATTCGCTGATGAGCGAACTCAATGCGAATCTGGGGATTAGCTTTATCGTGGTGACGCACGACGAAGCGCTGGCCTCTTCCATGCAGCGCAAGCTATTGCTTGCGGATGGCAAATTGCATGAGCAGTAAGCCGCTCACACTGTCGCGCTATGTGGCGTTTCGCTATGTGAGCGCCGGCAAGAGTAGCCACCTCGTTTCCTTCATGTCGGCAATCTCTATCTTCGGCCTGGCCCTGGGCCTCGCCATTCTCGTTATCGTGCTCTCCGTGATGAACGGCTTCGACAGGGAGATGCGTCAGAGCGTCCTCGGCATCGTGCCGCACATCACCCTAAGCTCCGACGAGAATTTGAACGAGCAGCAGTGGCAGGAGATGCGCTCTATCATCGGACAGCATCCCGAGGTCGAGACGATCTCGCCGGTAATTCAGGCGATCGGCGTGGTCGCGGCGGGAGAGAGCAGCAAGGGTGTGGTTATTAATGGCGTGGATGCCGAGCGAGAGCTCGAGACCTCCGCCATCAATCGCTTCATGCGTTCGGGTGGGCTCGAGGGCCTGGCGGCGAATCGCTGGGGTGTCGTGTTGGGCCAGACTCTGGCGAACACGCTCGGCGTCGAGCTGGGTGGTAGCGTCGATCTGTTCTCGACCTCGGTGGCGATCAATCCCATTACCCCGCTTGCGACATATAAAAGATTCGAGGTGGTTGGCATCTACCGGGTAGGGGCAGAGGAGTTAGATGGCAATCTGGCCATGATAAACCTCGTTGCGGCGCGGGCGCTGTTTAGGCTGCGCACGCCGTATAACGCACTGCACCTGAGAACCAGCGATGTGCTCGAGGCCGAGAGGGTACGTCAGGATGTGGCGAGCGATCTCTCGGGGAGCCTGCGCAGCGAGAGCTGGGTAGCGACGCTGGGTGCGATCTATCAGAACATCCAATTCTCCCGTGGAATCATTAGCTTTATGTTATGGCTGCTGATCGCGGTGGCTGCATTCAACCTGGTTGTAAGCTTGATTATGATCGTGCGGGACAAGCGCGGCGATATCGCGATACTGCGGACCCTCGGCGCGAGCCCGCGAACGATCGCGCACATCTTCATGTGGCAGGGTTTCTTCATCGGCCTGATGGGCATCGCCATCGGCGTCGCGCTGGGTGTCTTCGGCTCCCTGTATGTGAGTCAGTTCGCCGCCTTTATAGAGACTAGTTTCGATATCCAGATTCTCAACGCCGAGGTCTATCCCATCGACTTTCTTCCCTCGGAGCTAAACTTCCGCGACGTGATCGTGGTTGCCGGCGGCGTGCTCTGTCTCGCGCTATTGGCGACGCTCTATCCGGCGCGTAGGGCGGCCGCTATTCAGCCCGCCGAGGCGCTGCGCCACGAATAGATCGCCCGTTTCTCGCTGCGCTCACAGTCCTGTACTACCCTTTAGATTGGGACGGGAGGTAGAGGGCAGAGAGAAGAAATGCGCGGCGCTATTCTCATTCTTTGCGCGGGAATAGCGAGTGGCCTGTTTGTGGACTCGCAAGAGTCGCTAGCGTTATTGCGGTTGGTCGCTGCTGTCCTGCTGCTTTGCTTGTCCTCTCTGTCTCTTATTCTCTATCTCTCTGCCTATCGCCTGCATGTTCTGCGAGTGGCGATTGCTTCCCTTGTGCTCTTTCTGGCCGGCCTGTATTGGCATATTTGCTGGGCGGAGTCTCGCCTGGCGCAGAGACTCCCGTTGGAGTTAGAGGGCTCTGACCTTTCGGTCGTGGGCGTGGTCGCCAGCCTGCCGGAGCGCGGCGCAATCGCGCAGCAGTTTCAATTCGCTATTCAGCGCTCGGAGCACGAGTTTCATCCGCGCAGGGTGACGCTGAATTACTATGGCGAGGCGGAGATTGCGCCGGGCCAGCGCTGGGAATTTACCGTGAGACTCAACCGGCCCCACGGCTTCGCGAACCCGGGTGGTTTCGACTACGAGGGCTGGTTGTTTCAGCGTGGCATCAGCGCGCGCGGTTATGTGCGCGAGTCTGGACCCAGCCGGCTACTAGCCGAACAGTCGGGCTGGGCCTTGCCGACTCCCGCCGTCAGCCTGCATGAATTGCGTTCCGCGCTCCGGGATAGGCTACTTAGCCTCGCGGGGGATGCCCCTTATGCCGGGCTACTGGTCGCGCTGGTAATTGGGGACCGATCTGGCATAACACAAGATAATTGGGAACTCTTCAGTGCCACAGGGAGCAATCATCTGTTTGTTATTTCGGGGCTGCACATCGGGCTGATCAGTGGCTTCTGCTACTTGGTCTGTCTGCTTTTTTGCAGATTATTGCCCCTCGCCGGTGCAATGCCCACACAGAAAATCGCCGCGCTTACTGGCTTGGTTGCTGCCTTCGTCTATGCGCTACTCGCGGGTTTTACGCTGCCGACGCAGCGCGCCTTCATCATGCTTGCCGTGCTCATGCTCGGTCTGTTTGTTAATGCGCGCTATCTGCTCTCGTTCAGATTGCTGCTCGCCCTGTTGGTAGTGTTGCTGTTGAATCCTCTGGCGCCTCTAGGCAGTGGCTTCTGGTTATCGTTTATCGCTGTCGCTGCGCTGCTAGCTTTCGTCGAGCCGCCTGTCGACAGCGAACGTGGTGCCGAGGAGCCAGCCGCGGTGGGCGAGCGAGTCCGGGCGCTGCTGGGCAGGGCGCTGCGCCCGCAGCTCATCGTCCTCTTGGCGCTCTCCATTCCGCTGCTCTTCTTCACGCAGCAGCTTTCCCTGTTGGCACCTATAGTGAATGTGATGGCGATTCCCGTGGTTGGCTTTATCGTGGTGCCGCTCAGTTTCACGGCCTTGTTGCTGAGCTCCGTCAGCAACGCCGCCGGAACGTTCTGTTTGGCATTCGCCCATGGCGTACTCTCCTTGCTACTCGGTTTTATGCAGGCGCTATTGGGATGGGGCGCGGATGTGTTGCTCATGCAGTTTCCCCGGTTCTCGGGCTGGGAGTGGGGCGGCCTGTTCGTGGCGGTGTTGCTGCTATTATTGCCGCGGGCCGTGAGTCGGCGCAGTCTGCTATTGCCGCTGTGCCTTCCCCTGTTACCGTTGCCGCCAGTTCTGGAAGCGAGCAAGGCCGTGTCCGATGGACTGCGGGTGCATATTGTAGATGTAGGGCAGGGCCTGGCTGTCATCGTTCAGACCAGCGGCCACGCTTTACTGTATGACAGCGGCGCGAATCTCAGCCCTGACTTCAATCTCGGATCTGCCGTCGTCGTGCCAGCGCTGCGTGCGATCGGCGTCTCTGAACTGGATGCTGTCGTGATAAGCCACGGCGACAACGACCACGCCGGCGGCTTGAGTGGGGTGAGCGCCAACATGAACACCGGCACTCTGATCAGTCACAGTCCGGCTGTAGCGCCACAGGCGGAAGTCGCGCGCTGTCACGCACTCGATGCATGGAATTGGGATGGCGTCACGTTTCGCTTCCTCGATTCTGGACTAAGATACGGTGATGAGAACAACAACTCCTGTGTCTTGCAGCTAGTGTTTGGCGATGTTCGCATGCTCCTGCCCGGCGACATCGAACGTGCCGCCGAGCTGGATCTGGTTCGGCGCTATGGGCGTGAACTGGAAAGCACGGTGTTGGTGGCGCCCCACCATGGCAGCCTGACCTCTTCGAGCTATGCCTTCCTGAAGCATGTGAATCCGGAATATGTCGCGTTCTCAAGCGGCTACCGCAATAGCTTCGGCCACCCCCACCCAGACGTGCTCGCGCGCTATGCCGAATTTGCTAGCCGGACACTGAATACGAGCGAATCCGGGATGATCAGTTTCGCTATTGCCGAGCAGGATGGGCTAGCGGGAAACCTCGCGAGTGTCACTCAATATCGACTGCAGAGTTCGCGATATTGGCGCTAAGCCCTGCCGCCGATGCTGCCGATAGCTGTATATGCCATACAGGCCGACTGGCGGCGAATATGGTAGAGTTATCAATCGATTATCTGGAGGAATCACGTGGTTGAAATAATACAGGCAGGCGGATTGCTGATGCTGCCTATTATTCTTTGTTCGATCGTAGCGATTGCCATCGTGATAGAACGTTTCTGGACTCTAAGTGCAAGTCGCATCACCCCAAAATACGTACTCGCCCAGGTCTGGACCTGGCTAAAAAACAACCAGCTCGACTCCAGCAAATTGCGCGAGCTACGCCTGTCCTCGCCGTTGGGGCAGATATTGGCCGCAGGCCTGCTTAGCTCCAAGTACGGCAGGGCGGCGATGATCGAGAGCATCGAGCAGGCGGCGGCTCAGGTCATTCACGATATGGAACGCTATCTGAATACCCTCGGGACCATCGCCGCGATTACTCCCTTGCTCGGCCTGCTGGGAACGGTGGTGGGCATGATTCGTGTATTCAGCGAGATCATGTTGCAGGGCACAGGCAACGCGAATGCACTTGCCGGCGGCATCTCCGAGGCGCTGATTTCGACGGCGGCTGGCCTCAGCGTGGCTATTCCGACCTATATGTTTCACCGCTTCTTCACGCGCAAGGTCGACTCGCTGGTGCTTAATCTGGAGCAGGAATCCATTAAGCTCGTCGATGCGCTACACAGCGATCGCAAAGTCGAAGTGAAGTAGAAACCCCATTAGTAGAGAGCAAGCCGACCCTTGAAATTCGATCGACGTAACAAACGCGAAGAACTCGCCATCAACATTACGCCTTTAATAGACGTGGTCTTCTTGCTTTTGATCTTCTTCATGGTGACCACGACCTTTAGTCGCGAGACGCGTCTGCTGGTTAACCTTCCCGAGGCCAATGCCGAGGCTGCCGAAAGCAGTCCCGAACAGATCGAGATACTGGTGGGTAGGGACGGCAGCTATTCGATCAATGGCCGTGCCTTGGTTAACTCCAGGCTGGAAACTCTGATGCAGGGCTTGGAGATAGAATCCGGCGGCGACCGCGGCCTCCCAATCCTGTTGATCGCGGATGCCGAGGCGACACATCAGTCGGTGGTCACCGCGATGGACGGCATCGGGCAGTCCGGATTCACCCGTCTGAGTATAGCCACACAGCGACCGCAGGAGCTTGAAGCGGCGGATTCTGCCCCAACAGACCAGCTATGAGCAATTCTGATCGAAAAATAGGCAAGCAAGAGAGCTGGCGCCTGTACCGGCGGCTATTCAGCTACGTCATGCCCCATCGCTTCCTTTTCGTCGCCGCGATGCTGGGCTATATCATCTTCGCCTTAACCTCGCCGGCGGCGACCTGGTGGCTGGGCTGGACCGTCGATGCCATAACCGCGGGCGATTACGAGTCGCTCAGGGTTCTGAGTCCGCTGGCCTTCATCGGCCTCGCCGCTGTGCGCGGCCTGGGTGGTTTCATGGGGAGCTACTTCCTCGCTGGCATCTCGAACCACGTCGTCCACAAGTTGCGCTGCGAACTCATCGATCGACTGATACGCCTCCCCGCCAGTTACTTCGACAGGAATACCTCGGGGCGCCTCGTGTCCAAGCTGACCTACGACGTCACGCAGATAACAGGCGCCGCCAGCGATGCCATCGCCGTGGTAGTGCGGGAAGGGTTTACCGTCATCGGGCTGCTGGCCTATCTCATGTACATGGACTGGAAGCTGAGCCTGACCTTTCTGGTTATCGCACCCATCGTCGGCAAGGTCGTATCGATCGCCTCCAAGAAGTTTCGGCGCTACAGCACACAGATGCAGGATTCGATGGGCGATGTCACTCAGATCACCAACGAGACTATCAAAGGGCATAAGGTGATACGCACCTTCAATGCGGAGGCCTACGTCAGCTCGCGGCTCACCCAGGCCAGCGAGAAGAACCGCAAGCAGAATATGAAGATGGTACTGACCCGCAGCGCGAGCACCCCGCTCATACAGCTCATCGTTAGCACGGCTATTGCTGCGCTGGTGTGGTTCGCCATGTCGCCTAGCTTCTTCGAGAACAATACGCCGGGCGATTTCGTCGCCTTTCTCAGCGCGGCGGGATTGCTGGCGAAGCCGATTCGACAGCTTACTCAAATCAATGCGGTGATACAGCGCGGCCTCTCGGCATCGGGTAGCATCTTCGAGCTGCTGGACGAAGATGAGGAGCAGGACACGGGTACGCGCACACTGGCCAGGGCCAAGGGCCGCGTCGAGTTTAAGGATGTGGGCTTTGCCTATAAAGAAGGAAGCGATGTCCTCTCCAATATTAACTTCACCGCCGAGCCCGGCCAGACGGTCGCGCTGGTGGGTAAGTCGGGCAGCGGCAAGTCTAGCCTCGTGGGTCTCATTACGCGCTTCTATGAATTCCAGCAGGGAGAGATTACGCTGGATGATATTCCCTTGAAGGATCTCGAGCTCACGAGCCTGCGCGAGAATATTTCGCTGGTCTCGCAGCAGGTGGTGTTGTTCAACGGCACCGTGGAAGAGAACATCGCCTACGGCGACGAGTTAATCGACCGTGAGAAGACCGTCAAGGCGGCGAAGGATGCGCACGCCATGGAGTTCATCGAGCAACTTGGCGAAGGCATGGATACACAGGTTGGAGACGATGCCGTTATGCTTTCGGGTGGCCAGCGCCAACGCATCGCGATCGCACGCGCACTGTTAAAGGATGCGCCTATACTCATCTTCGATGAGGCGACATCCGCCCTGGATTCGGAATCGGAGATGCATATCCAGGACGCGCTGGATACGCTACGCAAAGGCAGGACTACCTTCGTTATCGCGCACAGATTGTCGACGATCGAACAGGCAGACTTGATCTTGGTAATGGAGAAGGGAAAAATTGTCGAGTCGGGAACCCACGAGGAGCTACTCGCGAAGCAGGCTAGCTACTCCCGACTCCATGCAATACAGTTTTCGGAGAATGCTGCGGCAACAGCAGAATGAGTTTCCTAGAGAAGGCTTGGCACAAAAAAGCAGGGTGGCTAATTTTGTTATGGCCAGTGTCGCTGCTATTCCGTCTATTGAGCAGGCTGCGCCGGACGCTTCAGCAGCCGAAGACGCGGCCCGATTTCCTTACCGTGCCCGTTATCGTCATCGGCAATATCTCGCTGGGCGGCACGGGTAAGACGCCGCTGCTGATTACCCTCGCCAAGGCGCTGCAAGCGCAGGGCTTCAAGCCCGGTGTGGTCAGCCGAGGCTATGGCGGCGAGGCCGCCAGCTACCCACTCGCGGTAGACGAAGACTCCGATGTGAAGGAAAGCGGCGACGAAGCCTTTCTCATCGCGCAGAAGACTGGCTGCCCGGTCTACGTCGATCCCAGGCGCGACGAGGCGCTGCGCGCGCTAATAAAGAACGATGAAATCGACGTTGTGTTAAGCGACGATGGCCTGCAGCACTACAAGCTCTATCGCGACCTGGAGATCGTCGTCGTCGATGGCGAGCGGCTATTCTCCAACGGTTTCTGCCTGCCGGCAGGGCCACTGCGTGAACCGGTCTCGCGTCTGCGTGACGTACCTTATATCGTCGTCAATGGTGCGCCCCGCGAAGAGCTCGCCGCGCTTCAAGGCGCGCACAGCATGCAGCTAGAGCCGCGCTCCCTGGTCAACCTCGTTACCGGAGAGAGGCGCCCGTTTGGCGGAGCGCCATTTAATATGGGTAATACCCTGCAGCTTGTCTCCGCTCTGGGAAATCCGCAGCGCTTCTATGACCTGCTGGCACGCTTGCCCTACCAGCAGGAAACCTTCACCTTTCCCGACCACCACGTCTTCACTGCCGCCGACTTCGAGCAGCAGGGCATTGATGAGCATCAACCTGTCGTAATGACAGAGAAGGATGCGGTAAAATGTCAGCAGTTCGCCAAAAACAATTTTTGGTATCTATCGGTAGAGGTGAATCTCGAGAGTCAGTTTATTGAGCGTCTGATTGCAGACCTCGGAAAAGTCTCCACTCTTTAGAATCAATCCCTTAGACTAAAAACTGTAGCTGGATTGTCATCTTCGTCACTACGAGGAACCAGGAGACTGCTTCATGCTCGATCAAAAACTTCTAACGATTCTGGCCTGCCCGGTGTGCAAGGGCGAATTGCACTACGATGCGCTGGCGAAGGAACTCATCTGCCTGCCCGACGCGCTGGCATTCCCAGTCAAAGACGACGTGCCGGTGATGCTGAGCACCGAGGCGAGAGAGTTGTCCCTGGAAGAGAGCGAGAAATACCGATGAGCTTTACCGTTGTCATCCCAGCACGCTACGCCGCCACACGCCTGCCCGGCAAACCGCTACTCGATATCGCCGGCAAGCCCATGCTGCAGCATACCTACGAGCGCGCACTCGCGAGCGCGGCCGAGCGGGTAATCATCGCCACGGACGATGCCCGTATTCAGGAGGCGGCGCAGGCATTTGGCGCGACTGTCTGCATGACGAAGGACAGCCATGTCTCCGGCACCGACCGCATTCAGGAGGTAAGCGCGCAGCTAAAGCTCAAGGAATCCGAGCTGGTGGTGAACGTGCAGGCCGACGAGCCGCTGATTCCCCCGAATGCGATCAATCAGGTAGCGGAGAATCTTAAACTGGATTCTGAAGTAGGTATCGCGACGCTCTGTGAGATCATCACCTCGAAGGAGGAGATCTGCGACCCCAATTGCGTCAAGGTGGTCATCGATCACCTTGGCCACGCCCTCTATTTCAGCCGCGCAACCATTCCCTGGCAGGGCAGTTCCTCCGCGAAGAACTGCTACCGCCACATCGGCCTGTATGCCTATCGCGTGGCGACGCTGAATCGCTTCATCGCCTGGCCGGTCTGCGAGCTGGAGGTAACCGAGAAGCTCGAACAGCTGCGCGCGCTGTATAACGGCATCGGTATTCATGTCGCGGTCTCCAGCGAGAAGATGCCGCCTGGCGTCGATACCGAGAGAGATCTCGAGCTCGTGCGCGCCCACCTCGCTGCTCAACCCGCCTAGGGGCTCTCTTGCCAGATTCCAAGACCGCCAATGCAGTCGAGGCCCGGGGCAAGATCCGGGTGCTGATGGTATGCCTGGGCAATATCTGTCGCTCGCCAACCGCCCACGGCGTGCTGGAGAAACTCATTAAAAATAAAGGCTTAAGTGAGTCGATTAAGGTCGATTCTGCCGGTACCAGTACCTACCACATCGGCAATCATCCCGACCCACGATCGATCGCGGCGGCCGCGCGCCGCGGCTACGACCTGCAGCACCAGCTAGCACGCCAGGTCAGGACCGCCGACTACCACGACTTCGACTATATCCTCGCCATGGATGAAGACAATCTGCGGCATCTTGAGGGCGCAGCGCCGCTGGAGAGCAAGGCGCGGGTACGGCTGCTCCTGGACTACTCCAAGGCCGAGGTCGTCTCAGTGCCAGACCCTTACTTCGGGGGCGGCGAGAAGGGCTTTGAGACCGTGCTAGACCTCGTCGAGGGCGCCTGCGAGCAATTGCTACGGCAACTGGAGGCGGACTTGGCAGCCGCAGGCAGGAAGCCTTAGCCGTGTCTAAACTCCTACGAGAGCAGGTCGATCTGACGCCCTATAACAGCTTCGGCGTCAGTCAGAGCTGCGCCTATTTCGCGGAGATCACAGGGCTTGCCGACCTGCATGAGGCACGTGAGTTTGCAGCCGCCAAGCGTCTGCCTATCTTGGTGCTGGGGCAGGGCAGCAATACGCTGTTTATCAAGGATTATCAGGGCCTGGTGTTGTTTATAAACAGCCGCGGTCGCGAGCGGCTACCCGGTGCCGGTATGCTACGAGTCGCCGCCGGAGAAGACTGGCATGAACTGGTTAAGTTCTGCCTGCAGAATGGCCTGTATGGCATTGAAAACTTAGCGCTTATTCCCGGTACCGTAGGAGCCGCACCGATACAGAACATCGGCGCCTACGGGGTCGAGTTAGAGCAGTTCTTCGTGGAGCTGGAGGTGTTCGACCTGCGCACGGGGCAGACGCGCCACATGAGCAAGGCCGAGTGCGAGTTCGACTACCGCGATAGCATCTTCAAGCAAGATGCCGAGCGCAGGCTGGTGGTGCTCTCTGTGACCCTGCAGCTGTCGCTGCAGCCGGCGCCGGAGCTCGGCTATGCCGGCCTGGCAGAGGCCCTTGCCGGGCAGGAGGCGACGCCCCAGCGCGTGTTCGATGCGGTCTGTGCGATACGCCGCAGCAAATTGCCCGACCCAGCGCAGATCGGCAACGCGGGCAGCTTTTTCAAGAATCCATTAATTTCCCGCTCCAAGCTCATGATTCTTAGGGAGACTTATCCAGATTTACCCGCCTGGGACAGCGCCGATCCCGACCTGGTTAAGCTGCCAGCCGCGTGGCTGCTGGAGCAGAAGGGCTGGAAGGGCAAGCAGCGTGGCGGGGCCGCCGTGCATGAGGATCATGCCCTCGTGCTGGTGAATCGTAACAAGGCCACAGGCGAGGACATTCTGCTTTTAGCGCAGGACATGAGCAGTTCGGTGCTGCAGAGCTTCGGCATCGCCTTGCAGACCGAGGTACGCATCGTCTAGCTGTCTGCCCCGCGTAACACGCCGCCGTCTTTAGTAAATTCTTCGGGTCTCCCCCTCAAAATTTAGAAATGTGAACCAGTTCCCGTTTCTGCCCACCAAATTTGTGCCGTATTTCACACTATGCTACTAATCGCACACTGATAGGAATCTTGTGGGACTTTTTCCTGCTACTCCATTTCGATTCATGGCTAGCATTCCGCTGAGGGCAACATACCGTGCAAAACACTCCACTGAACAAAATATCCATCCTACTGGTTGATGATCACGAACTCGTGCGCGAGGGCATAGCCAGGCTGTTGAATGATTCGCCCGATATCGTGGTGATCGGGCAGCTCAGTAGCGGTGAGGAGATTTTAGAATATCTCTCAAACACATCCTCTAACCCATTGAATTCAGATAATAATTCTATATACGTACTGCCCGATATCATCCTCCTGGATGCGCGTATGCCCGGCCTGGGTGGCATCGAGGCGACGCGTGCCATCCTGAAGGAATCTCCGGATTGCAAGATCATGGCCATGTCTACCGTGGCGAGCGGTGTCATCCCTTCCCAGATGCTGCGCTCGGGAGCCCGTGGCTTCATCACCAAGAGCGTCTCGATCGAGGAGTTGTACAAGGCGGTTCGCACCGTGGCCGCTGGCGATCACTACGTCACGCCCAGCGTGGCGACTCGCTTGGCGGTTGACCCCTTCGGCGACGATGGCGGCGGCCTGTTCGACAAGCTCTCCAGACGCGAGCTGCAGATCGCCCAGATGCTGACCGATGGCAAGAAGGTCAGTCAGATATCTACTTACCTGGAGCTGAGCCCCAAGACCGTCTACAGCTACCGCTACCGTATATTCGAGAAGCTGGGCATCCGCAGCGACGTTGAGCTCACCATTTTGGCGGTGAAGCATGGCCTCACTGACGATACCCGCGAATACGAGCAATTGCCGAACCTGGAGCTAATCGTCGGCTAAGTACGGATACTATTCCCCACAGCTAGCGGCCTCTAGTCTATTGAGACTAGGGGCGGCATCGGCTAACCTGCCAGTCATTCATCCGCCCACGCTGCCTGGGCAGTAGTAGCAGGATCATGACCGCGAAAGCTCCCAAGCCATTCGACCACAAACACTTCATCAAGCACCTAAGCAGTCGTCCCGGCGTCTATCGCATGCTGAACGAGGCGGGGGACGTGCTCTATGTGGGTAAGGCGCGCAACCTGAAGAACCGCGTAGGCAGCTATTTCCGGGCCTCAGGGCTGAATAGCAAGACCCTGGCCATGGTGCACAAGATCCATCAGATCGAGGTCACCGTGACCCACAGCGAGACCGAAGCGCTGCTGCTCGAGCAGACCCAGATCAAGAGCTTCCGCCCGCCCTACAATATTCAGCTGCGGGACGACAAATCCTACCCCTATATCCTGCTCACCAAGGACGATGAATACCCGCGTCTGGGCTTCTATCGGGGGTCCCGCAAGCGCTCGGGCGCATTCTTCGGTCCCTATCCCAGCGCCCATGCTACGCGCGAGACACTTCAGGTATTACAGAAGGTATTTAAGGTAAGGCAATGTCAGGACAGTTATTTTAAGAATAGATCAAGGCCCTGTCTGCAGCACCAGATCGACCGCTGCACGGCGCCCTGCGTGAAGGCGATCAGCCCCGAGGCTTACGCGCGGGACGTGCATTACTCCACGCTGTTTCTGCAGGGCAAGAGCGATACGCTGATTAAGGAGCTTGGCGACAACATGAGCGATGCCGCCGCGAAGCAAGAGTTCGAGCGGGCAGCCGTGCTCCGGGATCAGATCACGAGCCTCAGGCGCATGCAGGAGGAGCAGATCGTGGCGAATCAGGGAGAGGACGCCGACGTGATAGCCGCCGAGCTTACGGCGTCTTACGTCTGCGTACACGTCATCTACGTCCGCTCGGGCCGCATCATCGGCAGCAAGAACTTCTTTCCACGCTTCAAGGTCTCGGATCAGCTCGGTCCCTTGCTCAGCGCCTTCCTCTCCCAGGCCTACCTGAGTGACGACAAGGCGGCCAGCATCCCGGCAGAGATCATCGTGCCCGAGGTGCTGGAAGATGCCGACGGGCTGCAGCAGGCGCTAAGCTATGTGGCCGGGCGCAAGGTCAAGCTGTCGATGCGCGTGCGCGGCCACCGCGCGAAGTGGCTACGCCTGGCCATCACGAATGTCCGCGAATCCCTCGCCGCCCACGTGAGTAATAAGCAGAATATTCATAAGCGTTATCAGCAGTTACAAGACTCACTTAAGCTAGAGTCTATGCCGACCCGGGTGGAATGCTTCGACATCAGCCACACCGCCGGCGAGGGCACGGTGGGCTCCTGCGTGGTGTTCGACGAGACCGGCCCCGTGAAGAGCGACTACCGCCGTTTCAATATCAAGGGCGTGACGGCGGGTGACGACTACGCCGCCATGGAGCAGGTGCTAGACCGCCGTTTCACGCGGCTTGCCAAGGGCGAGGCCAAGATCCCCGACATCCTGCTCATCGACGGCGGCAAGGGGCAGCTCAGCCAGGCACGGAAGATCATGGAGAAGTTTCAGCTGCCCGAGATCCAGCTACTCGGCATCGCCAAGGGCATAAGTCGGCGCGCAGGGCAGGAGACGCTGTTCCTGGCCCGGGGAGAGCGCTTTAAGGAGATAGCGCTGCCCACCGAGTCCGGGGCGCTGCACCTGCTGCAACAGATCCGCGACGAGGCCCACCGCTTCGCCATCACGGGTCACAGGGCTCGCCGGGCGAAGGCGCGCAAGCAGTCGGCGCTAGAAGAGATACCGGGCCTGGGGCCGAAGCGCAGGCGGGAGCTGCTGCGCTACTTCGGCGGCCAGCAGGAGATCGGCAAGGCGAGCGAGTCGGAGATTGCAAAAGTTACTGGGATTAGTAAGAAATTGGCCGAAAACATATATGCACATTTGCATAACAGTTGATCCCGCTAGTTTCAAAGTAACCAAAAACTTTGGGATGTTAGCTCTTATTTACTTCTCTTTTAGAGTACAACACTCTGTAATTAAAGCATTAAATATTTAGAAATCCTTGAAGATTGAATAGAAGGTTGAATAAGAAACCCCTATGAACTGGGCAAATACCGCCACCATTAGTCGAGTCCTCCTCATCCCCGTGGTGATCTACTGCTATCACCTGGACACCCAGTCGAGCCACCTGCTAGCTGCGATCCTGTTCGCGATCGCGAGCCTGACCGACTGGCTGGATGGCTATCTCGCAAGGGCGCTGGACCAGGCCAGCGAATTCGGCGCCTTTCTGGACCCGGTTGCGGACAAGCTACTCGTGGCGATCATGCTGATCATGCTGGTGTCGGTGTACCCGGCGCTGCTGCTCGCGGCAGGCATCATCATAGCCCGGGAGATGCTGGTATCGGCGCTCAGAGAATGGATGGCCGCCAAGGGCAAGCGCGACAAGGTAGCCGTCGCGTTCTCCGGCAAGCTCAAGACCACGGTGCAGATGCTGGCCATTATGACGCTATTGCTGGCCAACCCGACGCTGCCCGAGTGGGTGTTACTGCTCGGCTATGGCTTGATCTATCTGGCCGCAGTGCTCAGTATTAGCTCCATGTGGCAATATTTTCGTGGCGCCTGGGGCGATCTTCAGCCAAAGGCATAAGAAATGCCGAATGCAGGCGAGTTCAGCTTGACTTGATGCACTTAGGCATTAAAATAGCGCCTCTTTCGAGTAGCGGTCCCAGCAAGCGTGTTTCCTAGCTTGCAGGCCTTACTCAAACCTCAAAGCGCGGGAATAGCTCAGCTGGTAGAGCACGACCTTGCCAAGGTCGGGGTCGC
>Ga0055584_100000193_pt1 | contig 57925 bp, 51 predicted proteins | sample OSDHelmetaG_FD_58716 | JGI IMG/M metagenome (GOLD analysis project Ga0055584, IMG submission 58716) | Pelagic marine sediment microbial communities from the LTER site Helgoland, North Sea, for post-phytoplankton bloom and carbon turnover... | ecosystem: Environmental > Aquatic > Marine >... | reverse complement strand
ACTAGTGGTGTCATTCCACGTGGGGTGAATCATTTCAGCGCCACTTCTTGCTGTTGTGAGACAGACAATGGCAACTATGCTTATACAATTCACACGATGTTATTACCTTATCTGGATCAAGCCCCCCTTTACAACAAGATTAATTTCGCAGTAGACCCCCAAAACGCAGCGAATGCAGAAGTCAGAAGAACAAAAGTAAATGTGTTTATGTGCGCGAGTGCTCTCCTCGTTGATGATGCGAACTATGCACAGCACAATTATCCTACAGCAAGTGCCAATCATGGATATGGTCTTTGTGGTCGACATGGGTCAGATACGACAAATGGAATCTTTGCTTCTCGTTGGGGTATGACTGATGATGTTTCCGGTGCGGTTTATGCCCCACAAATGCGATTACGAAATGTCATTGATGGGACCAGTAATACAATTACCTTCTCCGAGTTTGCCAAAGGGCAGGATTATGTTTTACCAACATCGTACAAAAATTTGATGGGACGAAGCTGGTTTGACCCTGCGGTTAATTATGGGAATATCGGATTTTCCACACGCATTGATGCGACTCCGAATAATCCAAAAGCGACATACAGTACCACCACTAATTTCGGAACTGTAGGAAGTGCTCACGAAGGAGGAGTGCATTGTGGATTTATGGATGGGGCAGTTCGCTTTATCAGTGAAAACATTGACGGTCGACAGTGGCAGGCCCTGTGTACCCCAATGGGTCGTGAAGTCGTTACCGTTCCCTAGTTTTTAGTAAAATAGTATTTTCTATCAAGCTTAATACACACTAAGAGTGGTTCTTAGTGTGTATTATTTAATTTGTTACTCAGATGTTCTCGATAAAAGTGAAACTAAAATGCGCACTCATACGAATCGGTTATTTAAGCTCAACTTTGTATTATTAACCTTAATCATTGTCGGTTGTGGGACTCAATCTATGGTAGATCTAGGTGAGTCTGTCGAAATTTCAGGGGTTGTGATGCTGGATGGAAAACCCCTTAGTGAGGCTGAGGTTACTTTCATGCCAGCTGATGGGGATCAATTGGTAGCACCAGCACTGGTGATGACAGATGCCAAAGGCAACTATACAGTGTCTGTGAATGCACCTCGCGAATACAAAGTTACTGTAGATCGCATGATGAATGGAGCCCCTAATCCTGCCCTTAAAGCATATCAGGGGGAAGGGACATCTTTGAAAGCAAACGTAACAAAAGAAACTAAAAAATTCGACTTTGATTTGAAAAAATAAAACCAGGTTCATTGAAGATTGATTTTTAAGTCTTGCAAGCCCAGCTTCTGTTAAGGAGCCTGGGCTTGTTTTATGATGTCAACGCCCACCAGCTCACTCCAGGATGCGATTAACTTTTTCGTGATCGGACCTACTTCACCATTGCCGACTGGCATTCCATTAAATTTTGTAGCTGGCATGATGCAGTAAGGCGTGCTGGTAAAGAAGGCTTCGTCGGCGGTAATCACATCGTAGGGTAGCAGCTGGCATTCTTCGATGGGTATTCCAAGCTGATCGGCTAACTGGAAAATCGTCTGGCGGCTGATTCCGTCCAGGCAGTTGATGGTACTTGGTGTGCGAATACGATTGTTTGTCACCAGGAAAAAGTTACCCCCCTTGTTTTCAGAGAGGAACCCATCGGTGTCCAGCAGTAAACTCTGCGCCATCGGGTCGACCAGTTTTACTTCTGATTCTGCCAAGGTATAGAGAAATCGACTCCGGTTTTTAATGCGCGCATCCAGCGACTGTGCGGGTTGGATGCGTGCGAAGGGTGTGACTGCGTGGCAGCCGACCTGGTAGAAGTCTTTCCAATAAGAAAGATCAAGTGGAAGTGTGACAATCATAACCGTCGATTGTGACTCTGCCGGTTTTTGACCACTCGAGGGTACCCATTGACCGGGCGTAATATTATGAATGATCCAGGCATCAGTGCCTGCTTCGTAATTTGGTTTGTTTTTCTCCCAGACTTCAAGTGTGAGTCGTTCCATTTCATCAGCCGTCATACCAGCCTCGAAGCGGGCCGCTTTGAGGCTGAGAAACAGACGATTGATATGATCTCGCAAGCGGTATGGTTGATGCGCGAAAGTCCGTGTGGATTCGGTAACAGTCATACCAAGACTAATTGCGCCATCAAAAATGGAAATCTTTGCTTCGTTCGCGGGGACATATTCACCGTTCAGGTAAACCAGATTCTCTGTCATGGGAGTTCTTCTCACCTTTCAATTTTGTTTCAGCTCATAGCAGGAAAAACAGTGGGATTCATACGATATGATTTGTTTGTTTTCATGTCTGAGAATCAGACACGCGGTGCCCGGTTTTTGATTCAGGAGTTTGATACCCGGTTCCGGCCCCAGCACGCTGATGGCGGAAGCGAGGCTGTCTGCCGTTGTTCCATCAGGGGCAATGACTGTGACACGACTTTGATCGGTGAGCCCCAGTCCCGTTCGTGGATCGACAATATGTGAGTAGCGTTTCCCATCGAGATCGACATGTTGCAGAGCATCACCAGATGTGGCGACCGCCATGTTATGCAATAACAGATACCGATCCAGGCTTGCTTTAGGGTCATCGGAAGAAGCGATACCTATTTTCCAGCCACATGTATCAGGAGGTGGGTCACCCAGTACGATATCACCACTGGCATCAACCATGGCGCGTGGTACTCCGTTTTTCTTCAACACTTTGAGTGCGATATCAGCCGCGTATCCTTTTGCAATGCCACCCAGATCAAGTCGCATCTCATTTTTAAGCAGTTCGATCGTCTGATTATTCTGCGTGATTTTCATCAGTTTATAGCCGACCTTACTGCGTGCCTCCTGCAGCCTCTGGCTGGTTGGCATTGCTTTTTTACGTCGTGCGCGTCTCCAGAGTCGTACAACCGGACTGATTGTAACATCAAATGCCCCATTCGTTTCCTGCGAAAGTGCTTGACTTTTTTTCAGTACTGTCAGCAAGGTGGGGCTGACGGGAATTGGTTTTCCCGGCCCTGATAAGCGGCATAACTTGTTCAATTCACTTTCCGGGTCGTAATCACTGAGGATTTTATTAAGTTCCTTAACACGGGAGAAGGCATTTTGAGCCGCTTTGTTTGCGATTGCTTTGTCGGTTGCATATAATACGATTCTCCATTGCACTCCCATATGCACTTCCTGAAATTCAAACCGGCTGAGAATTTCGCTATCCGTGCACTGTTGATTGCCTGACAAAGTGGAGAACAGCAGGCAAGTCTGAAAAACGTATGACATCATCAACCCTGATCAAAGACCGATTGAAGCTTACCGATACGGAGTAAACTAATATGCTTAGCGTATGTCGTCAGTGTCTCTTAATGCAAGGCAAAATCGTATTCCTCGCCCTGATCCTGTTTTCTGTTTCGCTGGTCCATGCGGGCGAGACTGCAAAAGAGATGAAACCCTACACCGTAAAAATGGAGAATACGGATATCTCTTTTGACATGGTGCCGATTCCCGGTGGTGAATATACGCTGGGCAGCCCTGCCAGTGAAAAGAACCGGGAAGATGATGAGGGGCCTCAACTGAAGGTCAAAATTGAACCATTCTGGATGGGCAAACACGAAGTCACCTGGAATGAATATGATGTCTGGAGTTTCAATCTGGATATCCAACGTCGTAAACTGATGCGTGGAAAAACGAATGCTAAAGAAAAAGCAGCCGATGCAGTGACTCGTCCCACAAAGCCTTATACGGATATGACCTTCGATATGGGCCATGATGGATATCCTGCCATTTGTATGACTCAGTTAGCAGCAAAAACCTATTGTAAATGGTTGAGTGCCAAAACCGGCCATTATTACCGCCTGCCCACAGAAGCAGAATGGGAATATGCCTGCCGTGCGGGAACGACGACCGCTTATTCATTTGGCGATAACCCTGAAAAATTAGATGACTATGCGTGGCACTATGCCAACTGTAATGATACGTACCAGAAAGTGGGAACAAAAAAACCGAATCCATGGGGTCTGTACGACATGCATGGTAATGTATCCGAGTGGGTGCTCGATCAATACATTCCTGATGCCTATAAAAAATGGAGTGGCAAGGGAACACTCAGCTTCCCGGTGAATGTACCGACCAAGCTTTATCCGCGAATTGCTCGTGGCGGCTCCTGGGATGATGAACCTGAAGAACTGCGCAGTGCCAACCGTATTTTCTCCAGTGCAGACTGGAAAATTCAGGATCCTCAAATTCCACAAAGCATCTGGTATCATACCGATGCGATTATGGTTGGGTTCCGTGTTGTTCGTCCTCTCAAAGTACCAACGGCTGAAGAACGGAAAAAGTATAGTCTCGATCCGATCATTCCCGAAGATGAAGGACGCTAATCAAAAAACTGAGTGAAGAAATATTATTTGAGAACCGATGCAATCACAGAAAATCAGCAAACGGTTTCTCTGAGAAAGAGCATAAGTATCTTACTGGGCGAATTAATAATTGAGCTTATATATACGTATCACTGACTAGATCACAATGCAGATTAGGGAAAGGCTTCTGATGACTCAATCGAACAAACAACCTGCTTCACGACGCGACTTTTTAAAGACGACAACGGCAACCGCCGTAGGAACTGGAATCCTTTCCACATTAGGGTCGTCGGCTCATATCTATGCCAGTGGTGATGATAAAATTAAAGTAGGTCTGGTAGGCTGTGGTGGCCGCGGAACAGGGGCAGCGACTCAAGCATTGTCAACTGATGGCAACGTCAAACTGGAAGCCATGGCTGATGCCTTCCAGGATCGCATGGATAAAAGCCTGCGTAATCTTCAGAAGCAGTTTTCCGGTCGGCCAGAACGAGTTGATGTAGCAGAAGAGAAAAAATTTATTGGTTTCGATGCCTATCAAAAGGTTCTGGATAGTGGTGTTGATGTAGTGATTCTTGCAACGCCTCCCGGATTCCGTCCCATCCATTTTGAAGCAGCCGTCAATAAAGGCGTGCATATCTTCATGGAAAAACCAGTGGCAACCGATGTGACGGGTGTCAAAAAAGTCCTGGCTGCGGCTAAGAAAGCCAAGTCTAAAAACCTGGCTGTTGGAGTGGGTCTGCAGCGTCATCATCAGGCACCTTATATCGAAACCATTAAGCGGTTGAAGGATGGGGCCATCGGCGATATTACATCGATGCGCTGCTATTGGAACAGTGGTGGAGTCTGGGAGCCACGTCTTGCTCGCGAAGATGCCAAGTCGGAAATGGAATACCAGATGCGAAACTGGTATTACTATAACTGGCTGTGTGGCGATCATATCAACGAACAGCACATTCACAATATCGATGTCTGCAACTGGTTGATGGAAGATTTCCCTGTCAAAGCTCACGGCATGGGGGGACGCCAGGTTCGTAACGACAAGAAGTATGGTGAAATTTACGACCACTTTGCTGTGGAATACGAATATGCCAACGGCACTCGGATGTATAGCCAGTGCCGACACATTCGCAACTGCTGGAATAGTGTGACAGAGCATGCTCAGGGTTCCAAAGGTTCTTGTGATATCAGTGGCGCCAAGTACGAAACCACCGCTGGTTACAAATGGAAATACCGTGATGCGAAACCCAATCCCTATCAGGTTGAGCACGATGATCTGTTCGCTGCGATTCGGAAAGGAACCCCCTACAACGAAGCGGAGTATGGTGCCAAATCAACCATGACTTCCATTCTGGGCCGTTTGGCAACCTACAGTGGTAAACCTGTGACCTGGGATCAGGCAATGGCATCAAAGGTTGATCTGATGCCCAAAGAATTTTCCTGGGAAGCAACTCCCGTGACAGTTCCTGATGAAAACGGTTTCTACCCGATTCCTACACCAGGTGTGTCAAACGTACTCTAAAATCGATAATCATTGTTATTCAAAGCCGATTGGTTCATCACGAGCCAATCGGCTTTTTTTTTGTGCTGAGTTTACATTTCGCTGCAAATTTTGTTATCGTAAAACTCTCCCAATTTAACCCTACCAGGAGCCATCACCATGCCTGCCCGTTTTCTTCGCTTGACACTTTTGATTTCGCTCTTGTTGATTTCTTCGCAATCTCTCCTGGCAGAGGCACCACTGAAAATTGGTGATCGACGGGAATTATTTATTGATAAAGGCCTCGTTGACAGTCTGTCCGGGCAAGTCGATATTCGGCTGCAACATCCTACTCCACAAGAAGTCGTTTTTAAATTTGACAAACCATGGGAAGGCAGCAGCTCCGGATATCACACGATTATTCAGGATGGAGATCTTTACCGTCTGTATTATCGTGGTTCACACATTATTGTATCTGAAGGGAAGCTGAATACTGGCAGTCATAAAACAGTTTACTGTTATGCGGAAAGCAAAGACGGCATCCATTGGACCCGTCCTGAGTTGAATATTGTAGAGTTCAAGGGCTCTAAGAAAAACAACATTATTCTTGAGGGGCGAGGTAGTCATAATTTCGCGCCCTTTAAAGATGAAAATCCGGATTGCAAACCGGATGCCAGGTACAAGGCTCTAGCAGGTCTGCAACACGAAGGGGGGCTGTTCGCATTTCAGTCAGCAGATGGAATTCACTGGAAGCTGATGCAGGAAAAACCGGTCATCACCAAAGGCGCCTTCGATTCACAAAATCTGGCGTTCTGGGATTCTGATCAGAAGACATACCGGACTTATTTTCGTATTTTTACGAAAGGCGTTACCACAGCCAAGGAATGGAAACCCGAGGGAGACCGTGCGATCAGAACGGCAACCTCTGATGATTTTATTAATTGGAAAAACGAAGTGGATCTGACTTATGAAGACTCTCCCAGCGAGCAACTTTATACGAATCAGGTCAAACCCTATCATCGGGCACCACATCTTCGCATCGGGTTTCCTGCCCGTTATATTGAACGTGGCTGGTCTGAATCCATGAGGGCGCTTCCCGACCCGAAACGTCGCAAGATGAGGGCGTCTTCCGTTGAACGGTATGGAACTGCAATCAGTGAAGGGCTGTTGATGGTCAGTCGTGATGGTGTGCATTTCAAACGTTGGAATGAAGCATTCCTCAGACCGGGAATCGAACGTACGGGCACATGGCAATACGGGCATCAATTTATCGCTGAGCATGTTGTTGAAACCAAGTCTGCACTTCGCGGTGCTCCCGATGAACTTTCGATTTACGCAGCCGAAGATTATTGGCATGGCAAAGGGGGATCGCTCAGGAGATACACGCTCCGGCTCGATGGTTTTACATCGGTCCATGCTTCGATGAAGGGGGGAGAACTCCTGACTAAGCCGATCATCTTTGATGGTTCAAAGTTATCCCTCAATTTCGCTACTTCTGCAGCTGGCGGCATCCGTGTTGAAATTCAGTCCGCCGAGGGAAAAGCGATTCCCGGCTTTACTCTGACAGAGTGTGCAGAACTGTTTGGTGACACGGTCGACCGTAAGGTGACCTGGAATGAAAAAGCAGATGTCAGCAGCCTGCAAGGCAAACCGGTTCGTCTGCGTGTTCAACTCAAAGACGCCGACCTGTATTCATTTCAGTTTCAGAAGTGAATCAGATCAGTCCTTTTAATTTACCAGTACTGTCGCCGAACTGATCGGCTTTAATGCCCATCCGATTCAACATCGAAACGTAAAGATTGCATAAAGGTGTATCTTTGGGAGCCGTCAAACGACGGTTCGGTCGGATCGTGCCTCCCCCTTTACCTGCGAGAATGACTGGCAGGTTGTGTTCATCGTGTCGGTTACCATCTTTGATGGTAGAGCCAAACAGCAGCATGGAGTTGTCGAGCAGCGTAGACTCCCCTTCGCTTAACGAACGCATTTTATCAATCACATAGGCCAATTGTTTAATGTGCCAGGTTCCGATGCTTTCGTACATATCGCGTTCTTTTTTCTGTTCGCGATGATGTGACAATTGATGGAAACTCCCTTTCACACCATCCAGGAAAGAAAAATTACGCCCCGTTTGTGCATTCCCGAACATGAATGTGGAAATGCGTGTGGAGTCAGTCCAGAACGCCAGCACCATGATATCCAGCATCAGGCGCACGTGTTCTTCATGGTTCCCGGGAATGCCCGGTCCGGGACGAGGCACATCGAAACGTCCTGCGTTAATCCATCGTTTTTGCGGTTTCATGGCCGATTCAATCCGTCGTTCGACTGACCGCACCGAATCCAGATATTCATCGATCTTGGCACGATCATTGACGCCCACTTTTCGTTGAAGAGATTTCGCATCTTCAAGTACCAGATCGAGCACGCTGGTATCATCCCGTTGCAGAGATTTGACGACTTGAGGTTGATTTGGATTGAAGCCGGAAACAACCGGGCCAGCTGAACTGGTACGAAACAGGCGATCAAAGGCAAGTTGCGGGATAATTTCTTTGGGGACCGGTGAATGAGGATCACGCCAGGCGATGTGGGAACCATAGATGCGAGTGAATCCACCGCCAATATTGTCGATGCCATTTCGAGCAGGATCGACACCTAATTCAAAGGTCGGTAACGGAGTACGATTACCAATCTTCCGCGCCATGACCTGATCCAGCGAAGTGCCACCTGTATCCATATCACGGCCTGAAGTGCGGACGACAAAACCGCCGGAAAGAAATGCAGGGACTTTTGGCCAATGTCCATTTCGTCCGACCGTCTGCTTGTTCCAGAGATTTTCCAGAAGCAGGAATTCTTCTTTGACGCCCGCCAATGGTTTGAGCATGGGTGTCAGATCGAATTGATCGTTTTCTTTTTGAGCAGGATCCCAGTGTTTGGGGACGACGCCATTCGGCATAAAGAGAAAGGCGGTACGCACGGGTGGCTTGGAGAGCGATTCTGCAGCGGCACTAGTCGATCTCATCGCATCCAGCCAGGGTAACGCCAGTGCCGCTCCCATCCCTTGTAATACAGTTCGTCTTGAGATTGGTCGAGCCATCTCTCATCCTTCCTGTTTTTGTCCGGACAGATTAAAAATCGAACGGAGTGTCATTTCGTTTTCGGCAATTTTACCTCAGTCGCTGTCCCATCGCGATAGAGAAATGGCTTGCTGAAGACGATTTCCCGAATCAGTGTCTGGGATCGATAGCCATTTTGTTCCAGTTTTTTGGCGATCGTTTCAATCGTGCAGGCATCCGCGTCTTCTAAACTTCTGCCCAATGCATAGCCCAGCATCTTGGTGGTGAAATGCCTTGTAAGTTCATCTTTTCGTTTGAGGAGAATTTTCTTCAACTCGGCGGGTCCAGAAAATGTTTCCCCCGAGGGAAACGTTCCAGTGGCATCGACTCGTTGATCGCGTTCCTTTTCTCTCCATCGACCAAACAGATCGTAATTTTCAAGTCCGAATCCGATCGGATCGATAATATCATGGCAGGCTGCGCAGGTGGCATGTTCACGATGGGCTTCCAGGATCTGTCGAATCGAACGTTTTGTATTTTTTTTACTTTTTTCTTTAAGGGCGGGAACACCGGGAGGGGGAGGAGGAACCGGTGTTCCTAATAAGGTTTCCAGGACCCAGGCACCTCTTAAAACAGGACTGGTACGTTTGGGATAGGAAGTCAGCATATGCACGCCTCCCAAGCCGAGTACGCCTCCGCGTCTGCCATCGGTAATGGAAACCTTGCGAAATTTGCGACCCTTGACTCCATCCACGTCGTAATGTTTTGCCAGACGCTGGTTTAAAAAGGCGTAGTCTGCATCAATGATTTCCAGCAGACTGCGATTGCTTTGAAAAATGTAATCCATCATCTGGATCGCCTCTTCGCGAAAATCCAGCGCCAGCTCCGTGGAATAGATTTCACGAAAGTTCCCACTCACCGGCGCTACGCGTCCTCCCACATCTTTGGTTCCCAGCCATTGCTCGGTAAACAGTTTTGATAATGCATGTGCTTTCGGATCAGCCAACATCCTTGTGATCTGTTGATTGAGTACCGATTGTTTGTGCAATTGACTTTTGTCGGCCAGACGCAATAGTTCGTCATCCGGTGTACTGGCCCAGAAGAAATAAGAAAGTCGAGTAGCGAGTTCATAATCGGAAATGGGATACATGCCAGGCTGCGCGCTGTTTGATTCAGTACGAAACAAAAAGTGAGGCGAAACCAAAACCGCTTTGAGTGCGAGTTTTATGCGTTCTTCGTAGGGATCGTCTCGCGCGGCGGCACGGTCATAGAGTTTCATCAGTTGTGAGAGTTCCTGATCCTTAACAGAACGCCGGTATGCTTTCCTTGCAATGTGACGAATGATCGCTTGTGCGGAATCTCTGTCTTGTGGTTTGTTTTTTCCGGCAACCTGAAAAATTCGTTGATGAAGTGCTTTCTTCTCATGAAATGTTGTACCCCGTTTTTCTACCAATTCCATTGACAAGATATTGACTTTCGACTGTGGTTTGGGGACCGCCAGAGTAATCGAGTGTAAGCCGCGCGTGAGACGTACGTCTGTTGTTACAGTCTGGTCTGCTTGATCACTAAGTTTGAAACGATGGGCTTTGATGCCATCGATCTTTACTAGCAGTATCGCGTTTTTTTTCTGGGGAACTTGCAGTTTTACTTTTACACTATAGTCATTGGTGAGGTAAATACTTTCGATGATGGAAATATCCTGGCCGGGGTTGATGCTGCGTGCCTCTGGTAGTGTTAATGATTTGGCAGGTAAAAAATCAGAGGCTGTGTATGTTTTCATAAGCGGAGGTGTGATAATGGCGCCATCTAGAATCTGCTGCGCTGCTTCCAGATACCGTTCCATTAAGATCGGCGGTAGAAACAGGGTTTCACCATTGTTGTCAAATCCTTCGCCACCCGCGCCATCATTGGGAAACGTTTCGGAAAACTTCAGGTTTAAACCAAAGAGATCCCGAATGGTGTTATCATATTCCGTTCGATTCAATCGCCGCGGCAAGATGCGACCTGCATAGGGGCCTCGATCACAGGCCGTTTCACGTAGATAGGTTTCAATCCAATTGGCAATCTGCAATCGTTCTGCTTCCGTGGGCTGGGGTTCATCCGCGGGAGGCATGGTTCGGTTTCTTAATTGATGAGAAGCGCTGAACCAGATTTTGCTCGATTGAGAAATCTCATCAGCAGTTCGGGCCTTTAATAACTTCACGTCGTTTTTGGAATCGTCCGGTTCGTGACAATCGGCACAATACTTGACCAGCACAGGTCGAACCGATTTTTCAAAATAGTCTGCCGGTTCCGGCGAAGCAGCACAGAGGCTTTCTGTGATCAGGAAAGAAAGCATGCACGAGGTGACGATACGCATATTCAGACCTGTTTCAGGCTGGAAGCTGGTTTCTTAGAGGCAGGGTGCAGGGATCTCTCCCGGATTGAACGGGTTTCATTATAGAGGGTCAAAGAACTGGAGAAAAGCATTGATCCGCTAACATTGCGTGTACGTATAGCATATATGATGGACTGATTCTGTAAAAAGAGTCTGTGAGAGTAGTCGTGTTGACCTGAAAATGGATTTTCGCACATAATTCGTCTTTGTGGATGCAACACGTGGATGCAACACTGGATTCCCATTCAGTCTGCATTACACTGACCGTTACCCAGTCATTGAAAGTTTTCTGATGCCTGATTCGATTCCTGCCCAAGAGACAAAAGCGATTACCTGGCGCGAACATTTATACGAGATCATCTTTGAAGCCGACACTCCTGCCGGGAAGGTCTTTGATATCTGTCTGCTGATTACCATCCTGTTGAGTGTGCTGGTCATCATGCTGGAGAGTGTGGATTCGATCGAATCCAGGTATGCGAAACAGTTCGGATTCGCCGAATGGTTTTTTACGATTCTGTTTACCATTGAATATGGGGCACGCATTATAAGCGCGCGTCGACCGTTGCGATATATTTTCAGTTTTTATGGTGTGGTGGATTTACTTTCGATCTTACCGACTTACCTGATCTCGTTTTATTATCAAGACTCTGATCAAATTCATCGTTTAGCTGTGATTCGGGCAGTCCGTCTGTTACGAGCTTTCCGAATCTTCAAGTTAGGACACATGTTGTCCGGAGCAGCCGAACTACGAGCAGCACTTTGGGCAACTCGTTCCAAGATCACTGTATTTCTGGCGACAGTCGTGATTGCGGTTGTGATTGAAGGAGCCGCGCTGCATTTAATTGAGGGCCCTGAAAATCCTGGATTCAGTTCGATTCCTGAAGGTATGTATTGGGCGATTGTGACGATGACCACGGTGGGTTACGGTGATGTGACACCGGAAACACCTCTGGGGAAGTGTCTGGCTTCGATAATCATGATTTTAGGCTACAGTCTGATTATTGTTCCCACGGGCATTGTGACGGCTGAGTTGGCGCATGCGGGAAACAAACTGAAGAGTGGTATCATCACAACGCAGGTCTGCCCGGAGTGTATGCGCGAAGGTCATGATCCGGATGCGACCTTCTGTAAGTTTTGCGGATCGCATCTCTAGCGGAAAAAATACGTATTTGTCGACCAAATTGAGAAAGTTCCTGAAATCATTCAGATTCCGGGAACTTCTTTTTTGCGCCTGCCGTCCAATCCCCTGTGCCAGCGAGATGCACTTCATTTCAACCAAAATCCTGATATCACCAGGAGATGTTTCGATGCGCAAGTTTATTCACGTCACACTGTTAGCTTTGATTTCATTCGGACTGATTCAACAAACAAGTCAAGCCAAGGAAAAACCGCAACCTGCGGAAGCCAGACAGTCTTCGATTGAGTTAGCCATTCTGCTGGATACGAGTGGCAGTATGGAAGGCTTGATTAATCAGGCGCGGTCCCAACTCTGGAAAATTGTGAACGAACTGGCGACAGCCAGGCAAAATGGAAAAGTTCCGGTAATGAAAGTGGCGCTTTACGAATATGGAAAAAGCAGTCTGCCTGCCAGCGAAGGCTACCTGAGGCAAATTATGCCTCTCACGGAAAATTTGGATCAGCTTTCCGAAGAGCTGTTTGCATTAAAGACTAATGGGGGTGAGGAATATTGCGGGCAGGTCATTCAGGCAGCCACCAACGGCTTGAACTGGAGTGATTCGGATGAAAGTTTGAAACTGATTTTTATCGCTGGCAATGAGCCGTTTACTCAGGGCAAGGTCGATTATAAAGTTGCGTGCCCGGCCGCCATTAAAAAAGGAATCGCCATCAATACCATATTTTGTGGACCCGAACAAACGGGAATTCAAACCGGTTGGAAAGAGGGCGCATTATTGGCTGATGGCTCCTATTTGAGTATCAATCAAGGGGTCAGAGTGGTGACGCCTAAAACACCTTACGACAAGAAACTGAGTGAATTAAGTCGAAATATCAATAAGACCTACCTGTTTTATGGATCGCAGAAAGCGCAGAGCGAATCAACTGTCAGCCAGCAGTCCGCTGATAAGTTAGCCGGCAGTTCCAGCCCTGCTTCAGAAGCCGATCGTGCTTCCTTCAAGGGATCGGGACGCTATCGCGCCAAAGCAGATTTACTCGATGCCATTGTCGGCAAGAAGGTCAAACTGGAAGAACTGAAAGAAGCAGAACTGCCAGCGGAGTTGAAAAAACTGTCTAAAAAAGAACAGGTTATTTACGTTGAGAAAAAACAGAAAGAACGAAAAGCAATTCAGCTTCAGATTCAGCAACTCACAAAAAAACGCAATCAGTTTATTGCGGAAGAAATGAAGAAGAAAAACAAGAATCAGAGTAGCACGTTTGATACCGCTGTGATTAAAGCTTTGAAATCGCAGGCTGTGAAAAAGAATTTCCAGTTTCAGTCGGAATGAGTCAGCAAGATTTATTCGAACTTTACGTTTCTTCTACCCAACGTCAAAGCCAATACGGGAGCCCTGTTATGAAAGCCATTCGACTGTTTTTAGGAATCGCTTCTGCCTTTCTGATTCTGCTGAGCGCGGGCACCATAACACAAGCCTGTTTCATGCGGGCGGCGCAGCCCGTTCAGGTCTGGTTGGATCATATCAACGTTGATATTACCGATCAGGTGGCTGTGAAAACCTATCGTTGTGCCTTTCGCAATCCGAATGGCAGAGCCATTGTGGGCGGAACCTGTTACATGGAACTGGAACCGGGGACGCAGGTCGATAACATGTCGGTCCTCGTGGATGGTAAAGAAATGCACGCGGAAATTCTTGGGGTCGATAAAGCCAACCAGGTTTTTCAGGAAATCGTGCGAAAAGGGGGCTCGCCTGCGTTACTCGAATATTATGGAAATCAGTTGATTCAAACGAAAATTCCGCGGGTCGAAGCGGGAAAAACAGTGATGGTCAAACTGACTTATACGACCGTTCTGAAAAAACGAGGTGATCTGATCCGCTTACAGATGCTCAACACCAACCCCAAAGCATTGATGCAACCGCTCAAAGAGGCATCGGTGACCGTGAATATTCGCAGCTCGGAACCGATCAAGAATATTTACAGTCCTACGCATCAGGTAAAACTTGTTGAGAAAAAAGACTGGGATATCTCTGTGGAATGGAAGCAGAAAAATTATCTACCCCAACATCCTTTCGTGCTCTATTATCAGACATCACCCGATAAGGTTGGTGCGAGTCTTGTTGCGCATCGGGAAAAAGGGGAGCCTGGTTATTTCATGATGATGCTTTCTCCCACTCAGGGGCAGGGAATCGGGAAGCTGACCGAGCAACAGATACTCTCCAAAGATGTGGTGTTCTGCGTCGATACATCAGGTTCCATGCTGGAGAACCACAAGATCACTCAGGCACGTGAGGCATTGAAGTACTGTTTGAATCATCTGCGTCCGGGTGACCGATTTAATATTATTGATTTCAGTACAACGGCGCGCCATTTTGACAAACAGGGTCTCATCGATTTCAACGATGAGACAAGGCAGAAAGCCTTGAATTATGCAGACGCCATGTCAGCCCGCGGTGGAACCGCCATTGAAGAGGCATTGTTGCTTTCCTTAAAGCATCTTGAATCAGAGGGCGATAGTGCTTCAACCAAGCAGCGATTGAAAATGATTGTCTTCTCCACAGATGGACTGCCTACGATCGGCGAACGCGATGCTCAGAAAATATTGAAAACGATCTCCCAAAAAAATACGGAAAACGTAAGATTGTTCGTCTTCGGTGAAGGTTATAACGTGAATACCAAGTTGCTCGATTTCCTGGCCCTCGATCATCGTGGAGAAGCAGATTATATTCTTCCTAAAGAAGACATTACCCAAAAGATCAGCCAGTTTTTTGATCGGGTTGGCAGCCCTGTGATGACTGATGTGTCGTTTGATTTTGATGCAGCAGGTGTGACAGACGTTTATCCGCGACAAATTCGAGACATCTTCAAAGGCGAACAGTTACTGGTTTACGGTCGATATACCGGATCGGGTCCCAAAACGATTCAGATCTCAGGAATGATTAATGGCGCCAAAACAACACTTTCTTACAAATTGGATTTTCCAGCAGAATCGACGGATGATCGCAACTGTTTTGTGCCCCGGCTCTGGGCAGGTCAAAAAGTAGATTTTCTGCTCGAAGAAATTCGTAAAAATCACACAAAACAGCCCGATCATGAACTGATCAATGAGATTACTTTTCTGGCTAAACGGCACGGGATTGTGACGCCTTATACGAGTTTTCTGATGGCTGATGACACGGTAATGGGTAATTCTCCGCTACCTGCACTTCAGGCATATCGTGGTCAATCGAGATTAGCTCGAGAACGTAACCAACTGAAATGGAATCTCGAAGAAAAGTTGAAAGCAGATCAATCTGCACCGAACACCAGTGGTCGCCTTCGACAAAGTGAAATTCTCGATGCACAAAGCTCGAACCATGATCGGAATGCAGCCGGGAAAAGTGGTAATGCCTCTCGGTATTACTTTCAGGCAGAACGGGAAATGAAAAAAATCGGTAAGAAGGGGTCTGCGTTACAGTCCATTCGCTATATTGGCAATCGGACATTCTATAAATCGAAAGGGATCTTCTGGAATGAAAGTTTATACGATCCCAGTCAACATAAGGATCTCAAAACGGTTGAAGTTGGTTCGCGTGAATACTTCGATTTATTGAAGCAGGATCAGAGATTGGCCAAGTATCTTTCGCTGGGCAATGTGATTCTACAAGTGGGTCCACAATGGTATCAGATCGAAGAAAAGTCGAAGTCCTAGAACGAAAAGAGTACGGATAATTTTAGGGTTTCTTCGTTTGCATTCTATTCGACGGGTTCTGATTCCGTTTCAGTCTGTTTTTTAAACAGGCGAGGGGGATGAGCAGACCAGACGGCTGCTGCTGCAAACAGTGGCATGATTGAGAATAGAATCAGAACCGGGTTATAGGATCCAAAAAAATCGACTGAGATAGCCACCGGTAAAGGACCCAGAGCGGAAGCCAGGATCATCATCGACCAGGCAACGCCTCGGACCGCGCCCTGATTCATTCGCCCGTAATAGTTGATCCAGACGACAGTCGCCGTGCTGCGAAAAATGCTGCCCGTCAAACCGAGAAAAAAAGCATAAAACACAACCACCCAGACGGCCGGCAATACCAGGATGATCAAATTGGCTAACGATAAACAGATCATGGAAAAAAACAGGATGTAACGGCTGGGAAATCGATCTGTGATCCAGCCCGCCGGAAACATTAAAATGGTAGCACAGATTGCCTGAAACGACATCATTCTGATGGCCCAGTTATGAGGCACACCATGGCTGCCCAATAATGAGATTTGATGAAAAACCAAACCTGTTCCTACCAGAGAATGCGTGGTAATCACGGACAATAATTTCCAGAATGTCGGATCACGCAGCACTTGTCGGACCGTCCATGATTCAATCGTGGTTGTGATCACAGGGCCTTTAAATTTCTTTGTCGAACCTATCCCATCATTTATCGGTTTTTGATTGGGGTCGATTCCATCCGGGTGCAATCCCAGATCTTCCGGACGGTTTCTGACGAGGAAAATACCCGGTAGAATCAGACAAACGGCAACGGTCGCAGCATAGAAAATCCAGCCGTTTTGCCAGCCATAATGAGTAATCAGCCAGTTATTGATAAACGGTATTGTCATTACGGAAAACGCACTACCAAAGCCGGCAAGTGCAGTGGCACGCCCCCGTTTTCGTTCAAACCATTCTCCCACCATCCAGACCGAAATGAGTGTGAGTGCGCCTTGACCGAGACTCCGTAATAAGCTGAAGCCGATATAGAGCCCTGTCAGCGTCTCGATCTGTGACATGAAAAAGCAGGCGATGGCCAAACCTGTGGCCGTCAATGGTAAAAGAATTCGCGCGCCCCAGTAATCAAGCAGGTGGCCAATAAAGGGTAACAGGCAGGCACTGACGATTGTGGCAGCAGCGTAGGCCAGAGAATATTGAGTCTCCGTTAAGTCGAGTGTGGCCCGCATGGGGTCTTTGAAGATCGCGATGGAAAATGATTGTCCCGGAGCGGAGAGATATTGTGTTGTCGCAGCAATACCAAGCATCGTCCAGCCAGGAAAATACTTATGACTGGTAGGCGCGGCTCCTTCTTCTGCGTTGCTAGGTTCCGCATTGGCCAGCGGAGACTGCGAATTCATTTCTGGTATTTCTTCCCTGGATATATAAAATCAGTCAGCACGGAACGGGCGACCGGTGGGTTGGGATCCACTATAGCAGATGAGGAGACGCGGGCGTAGCGTACTGAGAAATTGGATGAGACAAAACTCTTATCTTCACGTATTCCTCATGAAATGGAATGATTCTTTCATCCAAATCGTACGTTTTGAGAAGAATACTATTTTGTCAAATTCCCAGCCATTCGTTGAACAGGAAATCGAGACGGCCACTTAACAAGGCAATGCGTCCCATGACGGTGTAGGCAAAGCTGGCGCCGAATGTCACCATTAAAAACCAGATTCCCAGTCGCGAGATATATTTGACTATTCCTTCATGCTCGACTGAGAAAAAGAAATAAACCATGCAGGAAGTGACACCCACAATCACAACCGTATTCTTCAACGATTTGAACCAGAGCATGGAACCATCGGCTGAAAAGACAATGAAGGGCATGACGGTGCTTTGAAGTTGGCCGATGAAATCGGTTTCCAGATAACTGATGAGTCTGATACCGGCTGTGGCCCCAATAAAAAATGCTAAAGGCCAGCGTGCAATCCAGTTTCCTTTCGGCGCCAGACGCCATAACAGCAAGACACTCAACACCAGGGGGATCAGATAGAGCAGGTCAGAATGAACGTCACTTTCCATATCGGGAAAAAAGCTCATGCGAGCCAGTTCGGGTAGAAGTTTGGCATAAAGATTTGTCACAATTTCCGTCCAGAACCCGACCACCATAGCATACGCCGCCGAGACACCCACAAAGACAGCTTCCGTAAATTTGTAGAGTGGGTTATCACCATACAGGAAAGAAAAAATGGCGAGCGTACAAAAGGCAGCGACCCATAATCCAAGCGTGCGAGAGAAACTAAAACTGATACCCGGATCATCTTTTTCTTTAGCAGAAACTTCCTGATACGTGGACCAGCGGTAGGTCTGTTCCGGAGACGTTTTCGAGGATGATTTGGCTTCAACGGGAACCTCACGAACGTAAACTTCGCCTTTGCCCCTGAAGAGTTGAACGGAGATCAGGCCCAATCCACCAAATACCATCAGTAAAGTCCAGATGATTGTTGACTGTTTCATTAAGCCGTTCCCTGTCTTCGTTCCATGAAATAAATCACATTACCTAAAACTATCAGACTGATCAGCAGCACATGTGCGACCAACTGGGGACCCATACGTATCAGTCCTTCTTTTGCTTTTGGGTTTTCTGCCAGATCCGGATAGTGGTTGATTATGGCCTGCTCGTACTCGGCTGCCCCTTTGATTGCAGCCAGTATGCCTGTCAGTTGATCCGGAATATAAGGCAACATGATGGGTGCCTGGACTCCGGTGCAACCGACGACCGTCGGAATATCAAAGGGAGAGGAACCGTAGAGTACCCATTCCTGCGATCCGGGATAGCCGGCACTTACATTCGCTAACAGGTCGACCTGTTGAATATTCTTGAGATTTTTTGTGAGAGGAATATTATCGAGATTCGTTCCATGAATATCAGTGGTGTATGATTTTTTCAAATCTTCCACAACCAGCTTGATCACCCCTTCATTGCCAGCACGGAAACCCAGATTCACATATTTGGTTCCATATTTTCCTTTGTAAGTCTCTGGGTATTCATCATTCAGTATGTCAATTGAACCCTGAATCATGTTAATGCCTTGTGGCCAGAGTGTCATGAAATAGATGTTGTGTTTTTTCAAGGCACAGTGTCGCGTGAATGCCGAGGCCATCGGTTGCAGTTCTCCCGCACTGGCAGGGTCATAATCCAGAGCCATGACGATATTCGAACCGTCGGGCAGATTATCGACGGCATCGAAGACGGCCAGTACCTGATCGGAGGGCGTTTCAGGAAACGTGGTTCCCATAATGAGGGGCACCGAAACGGCGACAAACATCGTTAAAAAGATCCACCGACGATCCAGGTTTTGCAGTATTTTCAGCATCCTTTACGCCTCCTGATCTGAGCCAAGGTAGGAACGGTCAACGCCTAATAAGACTTTCAGCGAAGTCGAGGCCACCCCAAGTGCAATGCCGATTTTGATTGCCCGCATGCCGGGGGTTGTGAAGTCGTCCATGATAATTTGTGATAAGTGGTCTAATTTAAAATCGCTATAGGTAATGCCGCCTTCTCCAAATATTGGTTCATTTGGGAACCCGCCGGTTAGCCATTCGCTGGCATAGGTTCTTCCCAGTAATACGATGACAGCGATGATCAATAGAATCGTGGCTTCTGTATTTTTCGCACGGAAGGCGCGAAAGGCGGCTGAAGAAATATAAAATGCCAGCAAAGCAAACATGGTTGCCGAGAGGGGAGTAAAGATATACTCAAAGAACCACCAGAAGGCGCCGCCTTCTTCGAGGTAATTTCCCGACCAGGAATATTCGGGGAACTTTGCATTGGGATGGACGCCCACTTTTGCAAGACCGACAAATAAAGTGACGAAAAACGCGATGAGAGTGACGGCGGCATAGCCCCAGCCTGCCTGCTGAGCGGAAATTTTCTGAAGTTGCATTTTCAGCAGGTTGCCACCACCGAGGATGAACGCAAATGCAGCCAGGAGATTGAACCAGGCCATCGCGTCGTTACCCCACTCCTCAAACATGGGAATGAACGCGGTGCCGATCAGGACAAATCCTGTCACCGCCGAGATTAACAAGGGGACCGTGCGTTTCATTATTAAAAACCTCCCTTACCGAGGATATTCTCTTTAAGATAGATCTGGGCCGATTGGAGAAATGTCTCCTTGTCTTCGGCTGGAGGTTCTCCCCGGGATTCAAAAGCAGAGATGGTCATGATGAGGCATCCTGCGAGAAGTAATATGCCACCAATTAATTTACCGAAGTCTTGTCCCTTGAGGCTGCCCAACTGTTGAGGTTCTCCTGAAAGATAAGCCGAAGCAGCAAAGAACTCTTCGCCGATGAGAGTAAAATCACAGGCGGCTACGAAGAAAGGCAACTGTGTGGGCATTGCCGTTCCCGCGACTTGAATGGCACCGACGGAATTGCCCGTCTCAGCCAGAATTAAAGATTCGGCGTAAAAGGCACCCATATAAAAACAGGCCGCCGGTTTATCGCGGACCATTTTCCCGGTGACACTGGCGACGTAGCCGAACTGTTCGTCAGTAATATAGTAGATGTCATCTTCGTTATATTCATCAGGGCGACCCGCTTGGAGATAGGCGGCTTCGACCGTGTCGCGGGCGGTGGTCATTACCAGTGAGCGGGAAGTCGGGACTTCCAACGTCGCACGGTAATCGGCGGTGGTTTTCGCGACTTGTGAAAGAATTGTGATACCTGCGACGGTCTGAATGTCATTGATATCCTGAATTCCGGGAACGAACAAACAGGACCTGCCCATTTCGGTAGCCCGTCCGACTGCGTCTTTAATGGCTTCGAGGCCCGCGATTTTACGAATTTTCAGCGTTTTTCCCTGGCGTGCCATTTCAATGAATACGATCACCGAACCACAGATCAAAAAGACGAAAACGGCAAACCAGCTGCGTTGCAGATTAAACCACTGAAGTGTCGCGATTACGGGCTCTTTGATTTCCACAGCTGGAGAGGTTGCATTATCTGGACCAAAGGCCTGAATGCGATACAGATAAGGCACACCCGTTTCGCAGTTTGAATCTCGGAATGTATCCTTGCGATAAGTGGCTTCACCAATCTCTTCGAACTCCGGTTTTTTCTCTTCAACTTCAAAGACAAATGGAGATCCAGATTCTAAGACGACAGCCTCTTCGCTCCCCCCGATCTGTTTACGAGAGATGACATAACGCAACACTTTGCGTGGCTTTGTGTCTTCCTCGTCATCGGGTGAAAGCGTCCAGAACAGGTCAATCGCCGTCCCTGCATCGCCATCTACATCTTCTGCTCGAAACTGAGTGGGCGGTGCCAGTTGTTTCGCTTGGGGTGGTTCATCTGCCCGAGATTGCGCCATGCCTGCAGCAAAGCAGAGAAGCGGAATCATCAGTCGTTCGATGACTACATTTTTCCTTAAATGCATGAATAATTATCCTTCGATGAGTTCCACATTAGCTCGGGGGACCACAACCGTTTCTCCGGAATCGAGGGCGACTTCCAGAACTCTTGATTCTGAACCGGATTCCAGTGTTTGGAGTTCTGTTGGCATGTCTCCCACCTGACCGAGCAGGCCAAAGTAGGGATCTCGAATAATTCGGACAGGAACTCCGACTTCCAAAACACCCAACGCGTTCTCTTGTTTGAGATGAGATTCGGCATCAGCCTGACTGTTTTTGTCTAGCGGGATTACAATTTCGGGCCGTAACACACCAGCGCGAATTTGTGTTGTTCCATTTACGGCAGCTTCTGCTCCCTCTCGTTCTTTGAGCAGTCGAAAAGTTCGCGCTGCCATGGCGATATCACCAAAACCTTCCGTGATGATCAGGGTTGTGCCGATATGTTCTGATCCGGTGACAGCAACACCCAGATCATAGCCTAGAATTTCTTTCAGATCTTCATCATCCATGCCTCCGGAAATTATTGCCGCGACGCCGATTTCGATACCCCGTTTGACTGCTTTTCCGGTCATGCGGGCGCCGCCTATAACAATGTTTCCTCGCATGGATTCGTTTAATTGGGAATCAACTAACGGCTCATCTTCCTTTTGACAGGCGAACTGAATCTTCCCGTACGCTTCACCACCAATGCCCAGAATTCCCTGTAAAAAAGTGACTTCCGATTCAATCACGACACCCTGTTGGGGGATGACTTCTTTGATTGTGCCCGACTGATATGCGCGAACCTGAATGGGTAGTGGGTCACCTCGCAGGATAACCTGGCCGGTAACATGTGAAATTGATTCAATCGTGCCTGATGTTTTGGCTGTCATTTCTGCTTTGAAAAAACCAAAAATGCCTTTACTGCGTGCCAGCAGATCTCCAGCCTGAATTTCCTCTCCGACAGAGACCAGCATACAATCTGGAACCTCTGCGGGGGCGACGGAAATCTGATTGGCGACATTAATGGGAGTCACGTCACCGGGCATGAAAGTCTGGGCCACAATTTGTTGCGCCGAAACTGTTTCACCGACTTTGACCAGGACATCACCGGGAATCGGGAGGATGCGCCGGCTGGAATGCAGCACTCGCTGGCTAATTTGTAATCCTGGTGAATATGCCTTTGCCATAATTGTCAATTCTCTATGAGTTGTGTCGTGCTTACTTCGAATGATTTTCAGGGAATAAATCCAATTCCTGGACCCAACTGGTTAATTCAGCCAGATAGTTATTTTCGTCGGCTGGCACCATTAAGGGTCTGCCACGCGCGTCGAGAATCAGTCCGACTGTACCACCGCGTACTTTGAATTCTTTTCGTTTCCCGGAACCGGCACCAAAATCATAACCGCGTTTCGGTTCCACTATCACCTTTGCCCATTCCTCAAAGCCAAGTGGAATTCGTTTCATCTGACCACAGAGCATCTCACCCGATTGATTGAGTGAATTTCCAGAGATATGATACTTGAAGCAGGTTTTTCCAGAACGGTAAAAGCCACGCGGTGCGATGCAGGTTCCCAGATAGATCAGGCAGTCGCGCTCGAAGACCTGTAATGCGGCTTGAGGATGAACCTGAGCCAGTACTCCGAGATGAGGCATCATGAAAATGCTGTCTTTCGCAAGTACCGTCATACCCTCCGGCTCGAATGCATCAATCATCATGGCAGCGGTCTGATTCATATTCGGCGCGTGTGAAAGCACGCCTCCCGAACCGACCAGCAGATTCAGTTTCATATTGTCCACGATGGATTGGCCGCTGGTATTTTGACTGAAGGTATCCCCGACCGTTCTTTGTTGTTGTACACCTTTCAGGGTGGTGGCAAATTCTTTATGTTGAATATACGCCAGTCGGAGGGCTTCACGGGCGACCGCTTGTTCGAAGACCAAAGCTTCTCTGGTCTGGGGAATTGTTGTGGGGCGAATCATTTTATTTTTGATATGATTCTGCAGTTCGCGCGGATCCATATCCAGATGAACCCAGCGTAATATCATAGGCAGAGTGGCAGAGGCACATACGTTGGAGATGGAATAGCTCAATCCCAGATTGGCACTCACCGTACGATTAAACGTGCCATCGAAGACACTGAACACATCGGTCGTCGCACCACCGATGTCGACACCCAGTGCATTGATTCCCTGTCGTTCGGCAATAGTCTGCAGAATGTTTCCGACGGCTCCGGGAGTTGGCATGATGGGAGCATCGGCCCAGGAGATCAGTTTATTGTAACCAGGGGCATGCGCCATGACATGTTCCAGAAACAGATCATGAATGGCATCTCGGGCAGGGGCCAGGTTTTCTCTTTCTAATATCGGGCGGACATTCGCTACCGTCGAGAGCTTCACATCGTCATCAAAGGCTTCTTCGACAAATTCTGTAGCTTCCTGATTGCCTGCATAGATGATCGGCATTTTATAAGTGCCTCCAAACCGAGGCTGAGGTTTGGCCGGTGCGATTAATTCTGCCAATTCGACAACGTGTTTTTGCGTGCCACCATCAGTGCCCCCGGCGAGCAAGATCATATCGGGTCTTAATTCCCGGATGCGTTGAATTTGTTCGTGAGGCAGGCGTTTGTCGTTCGAGCAAATCGTGTCCATGACGATTGCACCGGCGCCTAACGCGGCACGTTTGGCGCTGGCTGCCGACATTTCGCGGACGACCCCCGCGACCATCATTTGTAATCCGCCTCCGGCACTGGACGTGGAGATATAAATATCACAGCCTGTGTTACCCTTTGCAGGTCGGATGATTTCGCCATTTTCGTCTATGAGTTTTCGACCCGCTAATTCACCAACTTCCGTGACGGCATTGACGACGCCCACGGTGACATCAGCGGCTGGTTCTTCCACTGTTGTTGGTGCTTCGCCGCGGAAGGTCTGTCGGTATTCGCCATTGATTTTCTCGATCAGAATGGCTTTGGTTGTAGTGCTGCCACAATCGGTAGCCAGAATTACATTGAGTTGAACAGGGTCTAATTGTTTGACTGTTGTGGAGTTCATATTTTGATTTGTCATCCGTGTAAATATGAAAGCAGATCAGGTCCGTTCCGAATGGGTTCAGTGTCGTCAAGAATCATCCTTCTTGATCGTTTCCGGGTTCAATGGGTTTTGTATTCCCGTGGGATGCTCACTTTGCTCGTCAGAGGATGGGGCGCTGAGCGTTTCCAGACGTTGGCACAACCATTCGATCGATCCTCTTTTTTCCAGAAAGTCGGCGAAAATCTTTTGCGATTTTGGTTCAACGAGGAAGGAAATAAATGGGGAGAAAAAGTGAATGGCCTGTGAGCCGATATAGTTCAACGGGCGGCAGGTTTCCAGCGAGAGAATGGCCAGTGTGACCATATCTCGCCGGATAATTTCCCGGCAGATGCGGTCGGCAATCTGTTGTTGCTCTTCTGTGGGAGTAAAATCTTCAGGGCGTTCCACCGCGAAGGCATGCGCGAGCCACTCTTTGATCATTACCATCCTAGCTTGTATCCAGGTTTTTTGTAGCTTCACCAGGGCCATTCGGATCAAGTATCATGCCATGGATGATGCTATCGTTAAATGAGACGCGCTCTAGAGATACCTGCTGTGTGTTCGCTTGACGCAAGTAAATCTTAAAGTTGTTCCGGAATGGATTCAACAAAACGAAAGCAACAGATACTCTGTGCCAAGTGGGCTGAACCACTCTGAAACTCTATCATTAACCCGACTTCGGATTATGTGTAACAATAGCAGGATTGGATAAAAATGAAAGCATCCTCTTTGAAGAAATGCAGATTCCCAAAGAATCCGACTTACGTGGATTTCAGAGCAGAATCACGGCACTTGAGATTTGTACTCAGCCGATGTTGAAGAGAGTTTTGGCATTTGTTGTTGTGATGTCTGCCATCTCTTCAGGAGATTTTTGATGAAGTTCAGCCAGACAGGCACACGTGTGCTTTACGAACGCAGGTTCATTCCGTTTGCCTCGCTGTGGTACTGGTGCGAGGTAGGGTGCATCGGTTTCCACCAGCAGACGATCCAGGGGTATCTGACGCGCGGTCTCGCGCAGTTCCTCATTTTTCTTAAACGTTAACATTCCGGCAAAAGAGATGTAAAGTCCCAGTTCAAGACAAGCGGCTGCAGTTTCGGGGTTGCCACAAAACGAGTGCATGATGCCTTTGAGAGGGGCGTCTGCTGCTTCCTGCTGTAATAATTGAACAACGTCGGCTTCCGCTTCGCGACAGTGAACGACAAAGGGCAGGTTCAATTTTTGCGAGAGTTGAATGTGTTTACTGAAATAGGTGCGTTGTAATTCGATGGGAGCGTAATCCCAATAGCGATCCAGGCCGGTCTCGCCGATTCCGACGACTTTATCAGCGGTGGAGAGTGTTTCAATGAGCTCCCAGTCATTGGGTTTCATTTGCGCGACATAGTTAGGTTGAATGCCGACGACTGCATAAACGTTGGGAAAGGTGGCAGCGAGATCAACGGCGCGTTGACTGCTTTCAGCCGTCGTTCCGATTGTGAGAATCGTTTCTACGCCTGTTTCGATCGCACGTCGTACTGTTTCTGCCCGGTCCGGATGAAAGGCTTCTTCATCGAGATGGGCATGGGTATCAAATAATTTCATCAGCCTGTGTCCGGGTTTACGGTAGCATCTCCAAGTCCATTTGAAACGTGTATAATCGAATGAAAGACGCGATGGTTAATTGGGATTCGCTCTAGCCTGTATCCAGGTTTATTGTAGCGTCTCCAGATCCATTTGGATCAAGTTAAATAGTATTGAAGCCGCTATGGTTAAATTGGACGCGCTCTAGATAGTCAGGGATTTCAGTTGGGGGAGGTAATGGGTTTCTTTTTCGGGGTGACCTTATTTGCATCCGTAGCAAAATGAATGGAATAGAAGCCGGCAGCCAGGCTGGTGTCGTAGACACGAATCATTTCGCCCAGTGACACATTCTCTTCGATATCCAGTATGACTGGGATTTCCGGTGCCAGACTCGCCAGTTCGGTCAACGTCTGTTTCAGTTGATCAAACTGAGCATACTCACGCTCATTCAATTCTACAATGGTCTGGTTGCCCTGCCGTTTGAGTTTTAACCAGACTTCACCTAATGGTTTCTCCTGTGGCACAGTTTCCGTTGATTCGATACTGCCCGTAGCCAGTTCGGTAGGCAGCAGGAATTCTCGAATCTGGTTCGCCGAGGCGCTGATAAAGAAAATCAAGAGGAGAAAAACCACATCGATCATAGGCGTCATGGTTGCCTGATCCTGAATGTCGCGCCGGGTACTATGATGAGATGGAATTTTCATGGCAGAACAGGCTTACTCGTTCAGAACAACAAAGGGGACATTTGAGATACCCGCTCGGGCACAACTGATGAGTACACGCTCAATGATGCGATAAGGAATCCGGCGGTCGCCACGAATACGCACTTCTGTTTCTTTCCGTTTGGATTCATCGATTGACAACAGCCTGGCGTCCAGTTCTTCCGGCGAGATTTCATTCCCGCGCACATAGAGTTTTTCATCTAAGGTGATGGTCACAATAATCCGTCGGGGGGCTTCATCCGGTTCTCTTTCATGCTGTGAGGCTTCGGGAAGTTCGACGGCTTCCAGTTTATCATTTTGGGTCAAATGTGTTGCTGCAAGGAAGAACACAACCAGAAGAAACACGATATCGATCAGGGGTGTAATGTTAAACCGGATTCCAGGTTGGCGCGGGCGTGTCGGGATTCTCACGATTGCTGTCCCCCTGGCGGGGGAGCCGGTCGAGAAGCCTGCTGATTGGCGATACGTTCTGCCAGTTCGTCTTCCGGTCGTTTACGTACTGGTTTTCCGGTTTGTTTTGCGGGCGAGGGAACGGATCTCTTAAAGTCGGCAAAGACATGTTCCGCCAATAATGAAGATTGCGCAACAAGTTCGTCAATTCGATTACGAAAGAAAGCAAAGCTGGCAAGTGCCGGAACTGTGACACTCAATCCGAAGAGAGTCGTAATCAGGGCTTTGGAAATTCCCGGCGCCAGTTCTGCAACATCGGGGTTGGCTTTGGCTGTGAATTCGGAGAACGCCAGAATCATACCCCAGACGGTTCCCAATAAACCGAGCATCGGGGAGAGGGTTCCGATGACTGACAGATATTCAATTTTTCGATTCAATCGAGCAGACTGCTGCATGGCGGCATCTTCCATTGCTTTTTCAACGGCGCCATAGCCCATTTGAACTTCTGCTAATCCCGCAGAGAGTATGTAAGATAAAAAACTGGGACGTGACTTACAGACGGAGTCGGCACTTCGATATTGTTGCTGGGCAATCAATGAATGAACTTCCTCCGCCATTCCCGGGGGCATGAGTGAATTGCTGCGGATGCTGATGATATGTTCGACGATGAGGGCGACCATTGCCACGCTCAGAACGGCAATGATAATTCCAATGGTTCCGGCATCATCTACTAACTGACGAAAATCGACTTTGGCGATGCCTGCACCAGTGGCATCGGCAGAATCATCGGCGGCCAGGCAGAGCAATGGAGTTGTCAGTAAAACGGCGCAGAGGACTAAACCAATCCAGACGATTTTTAAAAGTGGTTTCATACGATCCATCAAAGTTTTCTTTTCCTGAGTGGTTGATAAAAATCAATTGGGTTGAGTCGCCGGTTTCGGATCTATGTCGTTGCGTTTCTGAAGCTGATCCATCATTTGTTGCGCGATTTGTCGGGACGTGGAATGCGGATAGCGTACTACGGTTTCCTGATAAAGGCGGAGAGCATTCGCCGTTTGTCCCAGTGCCAGCAAGGAGTCAGCGGCTTTCAGATTTGCCATAGCCGATAATTGTGGATTGGAATCATAGGCCAGGGGAGCCCAGAGAAACGATGCAGTTGCCTGATCGTGTCGTTCGAGAAGAGCGTATCCGGTTCCAAGCAGGTAATAGGGACCTGCTTTTAAATGTTTCGGGACCTGGTTCAGATTTCGTTCCCAGCGCTGTAGTTCAAGATGATTCAGATCGCCTGCTCTTAAGCGAATGCGCCAGAGTTGCGTCCGAGCCAGTTGTTGCACGTTAATATTGGGGCTCGTTGCCAGAGAGCGTAGTGCGGCTTCCGCCTGTGCGCGGTAGTCGGGCGTTGTGAGTAGAATGCTGGCGCCCATGAGCTGTTTGACTTCATCTTTCATTTTCAACCATCGGTGTGCGGAGTTACGCACAGGCGAGATTGATTCCCGGATGGTCCAGTCCAGAGGAATGAGTTCAAAATGGCGGGAGTCTGGTTCATTTTCCACCATCATCTGAAAGCGTAAAGCTGCCTTGAGCAAATCCCCCTGGCTCAGAGCGGCTTTGGTCATTAATGCGAGAATTTCACGACGGACCCAGGACCGATTTTCAATATTTAAGGCTTCACTGAATGACTCGATGGCTTTAGAAAACTGACTTGCCTTTAGTTCTTTGAGTCCTTGCTGGTAATGTTCCGTTTGAGGTGTGTGAACTTTGATGATTTGCGAACTGGGGTAAGTACGCACGGTACCACTGGGTAGCAGTTTGACTTTGATTTCAGAATGCGTGAAATTCAGAATCGTACAGGGAAGGGTTGCCTGGCCGACATGATGATCCGGGCGAATTTCGATCTTATCCTGAGCAGAGACGGGAAGCGTCTGCATGAAGCAGCAGATGCCAGCCAAAATTGCCAGTGAAACCGTTCGCATGATGATTCTTCCCAGATCAGCCAGTGTTTAGTTCTCCACCGTTAAATTTTCTGCGTTTGAAGGCGTGATTGTTTCGGTTGAAGTCGATTCCTGTTCCTGTTCCTGTTCCTGTGTCTTTGTTTCCTTCGTGAAAAACCAGGAAACCAGCATCAAGATGGCACCGCCGGTAATTGCCATATCAGCGACATTAAAAATACCTGTTCTTAACGGACCGAAGCCAATATTGAGAAAATCAATCACAATCCCATTCAGAAAGACGCGATCAATTAGATTCCCAATACCGCCAGCCAGCAGGAGAGAAAGTGCAATGAATTGAACGAGCGGCATTTGCCAGCGAAAAACGAGCATACCTGTCACGATGATTAAAAAAGCAGCATTGGCGATCACCAGCAGGAAAAATCGAACTGGTTTCGACAGTCGGCTTCCGACACTCAGAAACGCACCTGTATTTTCTGCGTATTCCATTCTCAGCGTGTTATTGAAATAGGTGATGGGTGGTTCAAATTTGAGTTTTTCGACGGCGATTTTTTTTGTGTACTGATCACAGCCGACGCAAAACACTAAACAGGCAAAGAGCAGTGTATAGCGAGTTGCTTTGGATACCCTCGAAGACATGAATCATGGACTTTCTGAGATGGTTGATTCGGAATCAATTTTTTATGGTCAGTAATGTTTCAGCGATTTATGATAAACTTGCGGACATTAAAATAACGATAGCTGCCTCGATTTTGACGTGCCAGTTTGTCGAGTGAATTTCCTTCTTTGACCGGGAAACCTTCACCGAACTCAATACAGTGAATCTTGGCTTTACCATTATTTAATACACGAATTTCATTCAAATCTGCGCTGGATAATTGTGGATGCTTGGCGTCAGTCAGAAAGAATATGACATCTGGTCGAAAACTTAAAGCTCTTTTTAAAGCGGGAGTATGTGCGGTGCCCCCATCCGGGTCAATACTCTGGATAAACTGACGGGCCAGGGTCCGGTTAATATCAGTGGCATAAAGCATTTCGGTCGGCTTGCCCCGATATTTCATGGCTCGTGTTTCCGTATTATAAAAAATGATTTGAAACTGCTGGTGGTGCGTTAATCCTTCCAGGCTGGCTATTAATTCTTTGCGGGCTTTTCGTATGGGGGCTCCCTGTGGTGCCGCCATGCTCCCAGAGCTGTCGAGGACAAAGACAAATCGCTTTCCAGAGTCAACGGCATCAAAAAAGTTCACCTCTCCGGTTCCCATGACGGGAGGAGCGAGTGCCGTTTGGGGTGACATTAACGTATCTGTTGTCAAATCTGTCGTTGGTGCGCTGGGGATATTCGGTGTCTGTAACGGGCCGGCTCCCAGCAGTTTTGAATTCAACTCCGGTAGCAGGGGTGTCACCGGTGGCTGATCCATTACTTCTTTCAGCTGCTCCTGAGATTGCAAAGCCTGCTGATTTTGAGTTGGTTCCTGTAATTCCTGATCTGGTTCATCAGTTTGTTCTGCATCGGGCGACTGTTTAAGATAAATACCGACACTTCGTAATTCACCATCCTCGCCTCCAGTCTGACCACTATCACAACGATTCAAGCTCGAGATGAGGATCAGTAATATCAGTGAGTGAATGGCAAGGGAGGCAGCCCAACTGGGAACCACAAGCAGAGGAGAATTTTTCTGCCATTGTGGAGTATCGTGTTCCAGTTTTGTGAAGACTGCCGGCATTTGATTAACATCCATTAATTGCGTTTCAGCAGAGACATGATGCAAACTAAAACGAGTCGATTTGTTAAGTTATTCTATTATAGGGGTTTAAGGGATCGAGATAGACCTCAAACATCGAGGTTCCCTCTGTGATGTGTCGCCAGATCGTTTTTCATTCCCAAATTGAGCCAGGGTGCTTTATTCTCTTACGTCTTTATTGCGTTATCTGTTTAAGGTATTGATTGGTGATATCAACGGGAAAGACGCCATCCGGTGGTTCATAGGCGAATTCTGCTTTGTTAATGGGGGCATTCAGTGTGACTTTGGAGAAATTGAGAGTCACAATGCTTTCCAGGGTGTTGTTATTCTTTTTCAAATACACGATTCTTCGCGGAAAGAGCGTTTGTGGATCGAGGTAAATTCTGATTGCATCCGGAACATAAGGAGGAAGTTGCACGGCGGCGTTGGCATTTCCCCCATTCCATTGTGCGAGGAACTGGTCACTCCAGGATCCATTTAAAACAGTCAATGTCTTACCGTTGACTGTTTTTTCAGCCACACTTTGAAATGTCATGTTTTTTTGGATCGCCGCCAGTAATCCGGGGAGTCCACCTAGTCCCAACTCGGCTACCAGCATATTCGGGCGAGAATTGGGGTTCAATTCGGCATGTTTCAAGATTGCCTGGACATCGCGGCGGGTGACTCGCGAAGTACCTTTTATTGTGTGTTCAGTCCAAAGTACCTGCCCATCGCAAATTTCTACGAGAGTACCGACAGGTTTTCCGTTTTTCTTATGACTCTGGACCTGAAATTCCAGCCTCAGTTTCAAATTGTTACCTTGAAGATAACTTCCGCTGATGACAAAGGGTTTGGGGCCGATTTGAACCGTTTCTGTAATTTGCGCCCTGATAGAGCTGTAGCTCAATAGCTTTTCACGTGACTTTTTGAGTAAGGATGTCGCTTGAGCCGGATTTTTTTTCAAATTTCTTTGAGGTTCATTTTGTGACTTTACGGCGTCAGATTTCTCTGGTTCCTGCGCAGCCTTGTCCAACGGGGGTTCAGTGACACTCGTTGTATCCTTATTGTCTGGCTTGTCTTGCGACAAATCAGCCCAGGAGGAGATGGAAAAAAAGTCATTCAAGCCTGCCACAAGCAGGAGACAAGCTGAGAAAGTTAAGATGCGTAACATGTTCTAATTGTTCGGAAAAAAACGAATTTACCAAAGATTCAGACCACAATGATCCGAAAACAGATGTATGAGGCCATCAAATTGCCTCTTGCTGGCTGGTGTGTACCAGTCTGCAGACCTTTTCGCACTGAGTTTATCAGTGAAATATGGCACTGTCTGTATTTTAACGATATTTCGGGCATGGGGTCGACCTGAATACTGAGTCTTTTTTGAACCGAACGTCGACTGTTCCCATTTCTTATGGATCAGTGTCTTAGTTTGCGATGAACGGTTCTTCACTTAGCAAGTCGCATAATTCGTCGCGGGGTATCCGAACAAGGGGTCATGATGAAGTACTACTTCCTGGCTTTAGGCACATTAGTTGTTGTTTGCGTTGGCTGTGCAGCCGACGGGCAACAGGTTATTGACAAAGGTAATTATCATGCTCCACCGGCTGCAATGATGCAGCGACCGGGGCCAATGGTAGATGGGCCTGGTCCCGGCGTTTTGCAAATGCTGGCTCCACCCCCAGCGAGTGCCTTCGCCGCTCGCAAATCACAAGTGCGATTCGTAGGGCCAGCAGGTATGAAGGTTGGTTGGCAGGTGCCTGAGGGCTACGCCGAAAACCAGATTACTGCACCTGGACGTTACAATTTTAACCAGGGGGCAACCTACCGGTTAAAACTGTCTAATATCCCGGGGCGTTCCATTCCGGCATTGTATCCTTCGTTGCAGGTGTATCCATCACACCCGACAACGGATGCTTATCTCACTCATAACAGTATCCCTCTGGAGATCACTCCAGAAGATCTGGATCAGGTGGAAAGCAATAACTTTGTCACCAAAGTCATCTATCTACCAGATGAAAAATTCCAGGAACTGGCGATTGCCGGTGTGGAAACTCTGGTTTCAACTCGTCTGGATCCTGGTGTTGATCCTGTCGCCGAAGCAGATCGTCGTGGTACGATTATGGCTGTGATGCGAATGGGTAACATGGATCTGGAAATGCCATCTGGAAATCCAGGGAATGAAAAGGTCTCACAAGTTTCCTACGATGGTGACGCGGGAGCACACATGCCTCCCATGCCTATTCCTGGAAATATGATTGGTGTTTCTACTGGTGTGCCAGTTCCTTCCATGGTTGGTGGAATGGGAGCACCTGGGCAACCAGCGTACAATCCGATTGCCGGCATGGGACCAACGCCTGCCTGGGGTATGACCTCAACAGGAACACCCATCGGACTTCCCGGCCCTCCTCACCTGCCATTAGGTGGACCAGCCAGCTTGAAGTCTCATACAATTCGAAATCGATCGAAAGTAAATTTACCAAAACCAGTGGATCACTTCCTGGTGGATGTCAAACAGAATCCGGCACCAAGCTTGCCGAAGCCTGTGAAGTATGTCCAATACTCGGAAACCCACCCGGTTCATTCACCCGGTCAGGTTTCTTATCCAAGAACCATGGCACCGGGACCAGGATACTAAAAGACTCAGGACCCACGCGGCACTTCCTGCTCTTAGATCAGGAAGTGCCGTCCCTTGTCTTTTTTAAAGAATCTCACTTCTGCTCATCTCTGTCTTACCTCACGCGGCTAAATTATCTTCTGTCATCCTCCAGGACATTTGATCGTAGAATTTCTTAGTCATGACCATTTTTAAACATCAAAATCGATCACGTTTATTAACGATGCTGTTAATGGCCATGATCGCTTTTGCTATTGAGCTACCTTCTGCCTGGTCTCAACAGATGGTGGGAGGCCGAAAATACAATTCGGGAAATCAATTCTACCATCCCCTCAATCAACGCACGCCACCCGGAGTCGCCGGTCAATGGGCTGCAATTTCTGGTCAGGTTCAAGCTGGTTACATACAACCAATGCAAGTTTCTCTGCCATCAAAGGGTGTTGTGACTTTCTATGCAGGCAGTGTGGATCGGAAGATTCAGAAAGCCTCTCCTGCTCCCATCGGTTTTTCTGTCGGCTATGTCTATCGTATCAAAATCAGCGGTATGCCGGAATTTCCGGGAGTCGAACTCTACCCGACGATTGAATTAATTGACCGTTTGCATCCTCCTGCCGGCTTAGCAGAAACCTATCCGGTTCCTGTCAGTCTCAATCCCGAAGATATTGAGCTGGCACTTTCAGGAAGAATGGTTACCAAAGTCGTTTATCTGGAACGGCCCCAAACAGCCGTCCCTGCAAAATTTGAAAGACAACCCACACTCGCCATTACTGCTAAGAAGAATCTGATTGCAGAGGCGGATTTGCTGGGACGTCCGATGGCAATTATCCGAATGGGTGGTCGTCTGCCTTCAACGCGGGGAGATGATCCGGCTTTTTTCGGAAGCGGGGCACCCGTTGTGGAACTGAAAAACAATCGTACTCAAAACTGATCCTTTGCTGATTGAGGAATATCTCGTGGTGAATTTATCGTGCCGAAAAAAGAGAGGGGCTTCGCAAATGCAGCGTATCTGCTCTGCGGTTGCGATGCTGCTGGTTTGTGTCTGTAGTGGATGCGCCAGTTTCTCACCCATCACCGTTTCTCTTCCCTGGCAAAAACAAATCCCAGAACCAACCAAAGAACAGTCGCCTGCAGTTCAGCATGCGGACTTTGATACCAAAGTCGGGGCCGTCCATCTTTCTGCTCCTGCTAAAAATGCAAATCCTGCTTCCGCTGTGCAACAGGTGGCCTATTATCAACCCACTCCCGTTGCACCACCGCAGAGACCCCCTTATTGCGAATTCTCTCCTGCTATGAAGAGAGACTACGTTTTGCCGGCGGGCAATGATCCAGCTGTCGTGCAGATGTACCCAGACGAATATCTTTTCGATGGTGGAGACCGGGAGCATCCGGTTCACTATGATGATTACAGTCGTCTGGGGCTGGATACCGAAGATACAATTGTGGAATATCAAACCCACAAAGGGAAACAGGAAGTGAAGAAATCAAACCGGGTTGCCGTCTATGCACCACGGTTTGCTGCGATCCGTTCGGCCAGCTCACCAATCGCCGGCACATCCGTTGACAGTCTGGCAAAAACCGAAGATACAATTCATGGTGTCGGGCTGGCAGCACGCACCGTCATTACCCAGCACAAGCAACGTGAACAGTTAGAAGGCATTCGTATGCGTTCGCGGGCAAGTGGTGTCGAAACTGAACAGAGACAGGGTGCAGTCGATCAGTCAGCCTTTATCAGTGGCCATACCAAACTCAGCAACCTTTTCCAGGACACCGGGACAAAATCCACCGGACAGTTTCAACAGTCTGATGAAGCACGGATTGGCTATCAGATACAGGCGGCAGCAATCTGGTCTCGAACACAGTTCCCGGTTATCGCGATTCGGGCACGGTCTGCTCATGAGTCCAAGCGAGCGGTCAAGCCGGAAGAATATATCGGCGTAGAAGACAAACGAAAAACAGAAGGCAATCTGAAACTCATCAAACTGGCTGATAAGAAAAATGCAGAGCCCGGCGATGTGATTACCTTCACCATCAAATATCAAAATATCGGCGACTTCGATGTCGACGGAATCAAAATTGTAGACAACCTGACTCCACGCCTGGAGTATGTCAACGACAGTGCGACCTCTGATCGTAAGGGGCGTCTGGTTGTGGAAGATAATCAGGAAGGCAGTTTGATTCTGACCTTTGAAGTCGATGAAACCGTCGTCGGCCACGAAGGGGGCACCGTCACCTTCCAGGCTCGCGTCCGATAAAATCTCACTGAATAAGAACACTCTGAAAACATGTGGATTCCCGCGAATCCCAAGCCCGTTATACTAAATTAGTATAGCGGGCTTATTTTTTTGGTGTGGCATGTATTTGGGTGAAGCTACTATAAAAGTGAAGGGATCGCCTCAAATAAACGAGACCAGACTCCTTAAAATTCTAACAGACACGAGCCGACTTTTGGTTCTGTCAAGAAAGACAGAACTTGCCGTTTGATCGGTGTGTTGATTTTCCTCTCAGAGTTTCCAATAGAATAGTAAATGTTGGGAGTCCTGTGTAACATGAAAGTTCAATAACTTCCCCGATGATTTCAGATGTGAATTGAGGATGTCATGATGAGATGGACTGATATTACAGTATTTTTGATTCTTTTCTTTGTCGTGTCGGATGTGTCAGGAGCAGATCCCACGGAAGAATTCAAGCGGCCCGAATATGTGATTTATCGTGCCGATACTCCGATCGTAATCAATGGAATGCTTGATGAGGAAGCCTGGAAGTCTGCGCCGGAAATCAAGGGCTTTCAATTTCCCTGGTGGAAAAGTGGAAAGAAAGAATCCAGCATCGCTAAACTCCTTTGGGATGACCAATACCTTTATGTCGCTCATGTCTGTAAAGACTCGTGGATTACCGCTCGTTGTAAAGAACATGACGGGCCCGTTTCACGCGACGATTGCTTTGAAGTCATGATCGCCCCCAATATCAAAAAGCCGACGAATTACTTCAATATCGAGTGGAACGTGCTGGGTGCCTATGTAGACGGTCACCGGGCTCAGAAAAAGAAGCACGCCTGGGATGCGAGTGGTGTTCGGGTGGCAGGAAACTATGTCGGGACCCTGAATGATGATACCAATGTTGATCAGAAGTGGATTGTGGAAGTTGCCATTCCGTTTAAGAACTTTGAGGACGTTGCAACGCAAACACCGCCTCGGTCGGGTTATCAATGGAATCTGAATCTCAACCGCCATGGCGGCGATACCAATCTGCAATATAGTTCCTGGTCGAAAGCAGATACACCCGCCCCCGCCTTCCATACGCCACACCGATTTGGTCGCGTGACCTTTTCTAAGGTACCAGTCACAAAACGTGATGCTGAATAGAATCGTTCAAGCTCTGGTTCGATCAGGAAGATCTAAATGGACCCGATCTCTTTTTAAATGCTTCTACCACGAAAGACACGAAAAGCACGAGAGATTGTGGGGATTATTGTCAAAAATTGAGGTGTTTTGTGTTTGCATCGAAACTTTTCGGCGTCTGTGGGGTATAACTAACAGGCGATGATGTCTCTCCAAGAATGGTTTTCGTGATCGTTGGCAGTGAGAAATATAGAGGAGCATTCGCGTGATTCTTAAAACCTGTTTTCTGTCGTTGGTCTGTTTCGCTCTGGCACTTCCCGTTTCTGCCGCGGAGCAGTCGTCGGTGAAGCACCTGGACTTTGAGCCGCGGGATACAAAACGCGACCGCGTGGTGCCGGTTCGGGTTTATCTTGGCGAAGTCAAGTCCGCTGAACCGGTGGTACTGTTTTCACATGGGCTGGGGGGCTCGCGCGAAAACAATTCCTATCTTGGCAAGCATTGGGCGGCCGCCGGTTATGTTTGTGTGTTTATGCAGCACGCCGGTAGCGATCGGGAAGTCTGGCGGGCCGTGAAATTATCGGATCGCATGGCGGCTCTCAAGAATGCTGCGAGTGGAAAGAGTACACTCGATCGAATGCAGGACGTGTCGTTTGTGATTGATCAGTTAGAGAAATGGAATCAGGAAAAAGGCCATCCGCTGCAGGGCAAAGTGGATCTGGATCATATCGGCATGAGCGGACACAGTTTTGGAGCGGTCACGACTTTGGATGTCAGCGGTCGCAAGTATCCCTTTGGCAAGAGTTTTGGCGAGGAGCGGATTGATGCGTTCTTCGCCATGAGTCCGCAGCCAGGCAAAGGAATGTCTGCCTCGCGTGCTTTAGGTCACATTACCTCGCCGTTTTTGTGTATGACGGGTACGAAGGACGACAGTCCGATCAACAAGCGTGTGACCCCCGAAACGCGGCGCGAAGTCTATCAGGCATTGCCCGCAGGGGATAAGTTTGAGTTGGTCTTTGACGGTGGTCACCATTTCACGTTTGGAGATTCGAAAGGCTTCCGGACGCGTGGACGCGATCCCGATCATCATCCCGCCATCCAGAAGATCAGTTTATATTTCTGGGACGCCTATTTACGGGATGACAAAGCGAAACGTCAGTGGCTGCAATCGAAAAAACCGCTGACCGATTCCAAGCTGAAGGCAGCCGACGTCTGGTTATGGAAGTAGGGTTCGCTCTGATTCTGTTTTTCTACCACGAAAGACACGAAATGTTTTGTGCGTGATTGTTGGAAGAGGGTGATTTCTCGACCTGAGTCCTTTTCTATCCTACAGAAACGCGCGGATGTGAATTAGAAACTGAGACCGCTATGCAGGAGTAGCGTGTTCTCGATTTTGATGTCCGTTGCATTTCTCTCGAGTTCAAATTTCCTGCCGAAGACGTAACCAAGTTCCATCAGAAACTTTTTGCCAGTAGAACCAAAACTGCCCGGTTTTTTGGGTGGCATTGATTCCCATCCCAGAACGAAACGCCATTCACGATAGTTCAATTGCTCCGGGGAACCATCGTTGCGCTGGTAGGCCCAGTTACCTCCTGACATTCCGCCGCCTACATATCCCCAGTGCTGGCGTCGTTCAGATTCGGATAACAAAAATGAAACACGTGGGTTTGGCAGCATCAAGTTGATTTTGAGCCTTGGGTTCGGTTCCCAGATGGCACCGAGTACGGGGATGACGGGGATATCCTCCTGACCTGTTGCCAAGGCACCTATGGCAATATTCCAGGTATCATTAGGACGATAGATGGCAAAAAAGCCGCCTCGGAACTGCCATGCCATACTACCTGTGTTATTCAGATCCGATGCAAATACTCCATTGAGCATGGTTCTTGTCATCCACTTTTCATTGATCCGTCTCATCCATGACATTCCCAATGTAAACTGATGCAGATTTTCTGGTAAATCGAATGCGGGAAGCGCTTCGATTTGTGTAAAAGAATAACCGGCTGTCAGGAACGGAGGGGGAGGCCCGAAGATTGGGTAAAGCGGCAATTTCATCGAGAGATCATAGGAACTGATCCCAACTCCTCCCGCTTCAGGTTCCCATTCTGCAGCGAAGTCAAACCTGGGTTTCATTAACGACTTCAGATCTCTTGGAAGTTCCGGGCTCTGTCCCTGGTCCGCAACCGGGGCATCAAATCGACTTTCAGAAGCGATATCAGAGGGGAATTGCTCATTGAGAGGGGGTTCAGTGCTGTTTCTTAAAAACTGGTCCGTGGGAAGCAAGGCGACGTACCCGGACTCCTCTGACAAAGGGCCTGAATCAACAGGGTTTAGATTTGTCTGTGCACGAACATTCATCTGAAAACAGAACAAAATGAGTACAAAACTCAGCAGTCTGCCAGGAAACAGCATCGGTATATTTAATCCACGACAGGGTTTTAGGGGAGACAGGATGGTAAGGAGTGATGGCACGAGTTGAGGCAGGAGAGATAATGTGTCACCGATCGAATTATAGTCAGATAATCCGATCTGACCATAGAAAAATAAAACAAACTCTGATTTCAAAAATGGGACGAAATATCAGTCACGGAAAATTGTCTGAAGGAATCAAAGGTGGCGAAATCAAAGTCGTCAGGCAACATCGGTTTTGGTGTGAAGTATATGCACTTCCGGATATTCAGCTCGGGCGTTTTGTTGCTATCAGGTAGAATCTCTGCATGTGTGTTGGTTGTGCCGATGTGATTGTTCATTGTATTTCTACCACGAAAATCACGAAAGACTTTGCACTTCATACCGTTTTCTTCTCGCAGTGCCCGGATCGAATTTTATTTGGAACTATCCAATGTGTGGTACGTTTTTTACTCCAGCAGGCGGACTCATGGGTCCGCGCCCTACTTTAAGCTTTGGATTGTCCTCCATGATTTTGCTGCCAGGTTTCGGTTGACTGTTGACTGTGAATCATTTTGTGGAACGGCGTCGGGAAGTCAATGTTTTTTGTGCGATAGTTGGTTGATAGGCGACGATATGTGTTTGAAACGAGTCCATAGGCGGTTGATACGCAACCGAAGAGGGTCGATAAGTGGTGATCATTGGGAAGGACTTCAAAAGACGTTGACATCCATTTTTCTGAAACGAGGGACTTTTAAAGTGCTGAATTTGAATGTCTGTTGTTTTTCTCAGTGGATGTCTGTCTCACTCGCGCGCGACGCTTATAACGCATATTCGCGAAGGGCGAGAGGACATCAAGTTCAGTTTTTTCACTGGTGCAACGGGGGGAGAAAACAGGGGCGGGTGCCTGTAGAAATTGCAGAGTGGAAAGTGATGCTGTTTCATTTTTCAACAGAATGGCGTGTTTTACAACACCCGGCTGTAAGGAGAGCACATTTTACGAGATGTGTCACGAGAAATTAACAATTCATAAGTTACTTTCCCATCATAGTTTATTGTTACGTTCGTGATGATTTGTGGATTAGGTGGAAATGTTGAGTATCGATGTCTTCATTGGCACATAAATTGCCGATAGATATAAGTGCACTGAATAGAAAACGAATTACGAAATTTCTTTTTGGACTCTGTTATTTTTCATATTTGCTTTGCTTCGATTTCCTGATTGAAAGGGAGAAATCATGTCGGCGGTTCAACTGGGGGGAATCCTCCAGGTTTATCATGCAGGGCCACTTTGTGTGGCGGGATTTGGTGGTAGAGACATTGTTGATACTTTCAGTGTGAATGATGTTCGTGAGGAATTGCTCGAACTGGTTAAAACCAACAACTGTGAAACTCTCGCCATTGATTTAACGGGCGTCAAACTGCTTCCCAGTGGCATGCTTGGTCTGCTGGCTTCCATGCGCGATCTCAATCTTGAAATTCATCTCTATAATCCCTCTGAGGATATTCGGGAAGTGTTGGAGATTACCAAACTGAATCAATTTATGCAGCTGCATGATGTGGAAATACCCTATTAAAGAAATTACGGGTAAAAAAATACCGAGTCATTTATTGAAGCGTGAGTCGATCCCATCGGCTTTCGCTTTTTTTATAGCCTGCGAGACGGACAGCTTCCCATATGCCAGACGAATCAGTAATCTGGAAAGAGACGTTATTCATTCTATTCTCTCGAACTCATCACGGTTGGAAGCATGTCTCGAATCAATGCCAAACGTTGGCGCGTTGTTGAAAATCTGGTTGATCATCTTTGTGATTCGAAGCAATTGCCTGCGTTAGCCTTGCAGGTGAGTGTGGGCGAAGAGGCGCGACGTTATTATAAAGGACGTCAGAGAATCAACGATGACGAAAACACCCTGCGACAGGATGCCATTTTTTTAATCGCATCGATTACGAAGCCGATTGTTGTGATGGGAGTCCTCAAGCTGTTAGAGCAGGGGGAATTACTTCTGGGAGATCGGGTGAAACAATACTTGCCCGAATTTGGATGTGCTGGAAAACATGGAATCACTCTGCGGCATCTGATGACTCACACTTCCGGTCTGCCTGATATGCTGCCAAATAATCGAGAACTTCGTTCTGCTAATGCTCCGCTTTCCGAATTTGTCAAACAGATTTGCGAACTCCAGCCGGATGAACCGCCGGGACGAATTGTGCAATATCAGAGTACGGGGATTGCCATTCTCAGTGAAGTCATTCAGCGGATCACCGGTCAGCCTTGTGCCGAGTATTTGAAGCAGGTTCTGTTTGCGCCATTGGGAATGACGGACACGGTACTCGGCGTTCCAGATGAATGGTATCAGGGCGATGAATCCAAGGTAAACCGCATCGTTGAACTTCGGATTCCAGAGGAGCTGGAGATTGAACCTCATTGGGATTGGAACAGTTCTTACTGGCGAGGATTTGGCGCACCCTGGGGAGGGTTGTTGACGACACCTGCTGATTTGGGGAAGCTGGTCCAGATGTTGAGGCAGGGGGGAGTTTATGAAGGTCAGCAAATATTGTCGACTCGGATGATACAAGAGGCGACCCGCGATCAGCTGAAGAAAATAACTGGTTTATCTGTGGCTGCGCGCGAAGGAAAAGGCTGGGGCCTGGGATGGCAGATTGTGACGGGGGCGAACAGTGATTATTTTGGAGATTTGCTGTCTCCCGGTTCGTACGGACATGGTGGTGCCACAGGTACACTGTTATGGGTTGATCCGAAACTCGATGCGTCTGCCATCATCCTGACGACCGAACCTCAGGAGCCACGAGGAGAATTTCTGGCCCGGATCACAAATACGATCGTTTCTGCTATTGAGGCGTAGAGATTTCAGCGCCATTGTTCAGGGTTCATCTTGCCTTCCTTTTTTTATTCCGGCTATAATTTGGGAACTCTGCGAGAGTGTAGTATGTTTCGTATATTACAGTTTTGTTTTGTATGAATATTGATCATGAATCCAGAAATCGCCGGTATCCTGACGCTTGTTTTATACGCTTCTGTCGCGTTATCGATCATGGTCTATCAAGCCGTCAAACTTCCTGATGGCTGGCGCGCCTGGATTTTGTTTGTGATTGCGCGCGTGTATGGTCCTGGTCTCTGGGGAATCAAAGCCAATCGGCGGTGTCCTTTTCCAGGAGACTCTGCTGCGATTATTATTGCCAACCATCGCAGTCCAGCCGACCCTCTGATTTTGTGGTGTAACTCCCATTTGGGAAATCCAGAGAAAACGATGCGCTGTATCTCTTTTTTGATGGCACGTGAATATTACGAACTGCCCGGATTAGTCGGTTGGATTGCACGGGCCATGCATTCGATTCCCGTAGATCGTGATGGACGCGATGTGGTACCCGTTCGTGAAGCGCTCCGCAAACTAAAGCAGGGAGACTTGATCGGCGTCTTTCCAGAGGGGGGAATTCAGGATACGCGACCGATTGGAGAATCCAATTCTGGCATTGCCTTTCTGGCGCTTCGTTCGAAGGCTCCCGTGTATCCGGTCTATATCAATAATTCGCCGCGTGGGAAGAATATGATTGCGCCTTTCTATTCGCGCGCAGAGACTTCACTTGTGTATGGAGAGCCGATTGACCTTACTGCCTGGTATGATCGTCGCGCGTCGAGAGAAGTTCTTGAAGAAGTGACGACACTGATGATGGAGCGACTCGCAGAACTTGGCGATACTGTTTATCTGGGAAGTCCTGCTTCTGATGAACATGCCGAGCATCTTCAACTGCCGACCGATCATTATCGATCAGCGAACTGAAAAATCTCGATTTTGACCGTGAGTATGATCAGTGAAATATTCAGTGAATTGATAAGATCCTGGGAGAATCCGGGATCTCGTTTCTGGATATTCTGTGTCAAACCTATAATATAGGGGAGCGAAAGTGAAATGGGAGAGAACTTAATCCCCACTTCACTTGTCAGTTTGAGTATTGTGAATTGTGATCATGGTTTGATTACTCAATTCGATCTGTCATTTTCTGTAAATAGAAAGTAATCTCACTATGCCGGCATTAGGTGTGAATATCGATCATGTAGCCACCGTTCGTCAGGCTCGCTTAACCTATGAGCCAGACCCCGTTTGGGCTGCAGTGCTGTCAGAACTGGGCGGTGCGGACGGAATTACTTTACATCTGCGGGAAGACCGGCGGCATATTCAGGACCATGATCTTTATACGATGAAGAAAACGGTTCAGGTGAAATTGAATCTGGAAATGGCTGCGGAAGAGGAGATGACCCGGATTGCCCTGGATGTGCGTCCCGATCAGGTTTCGTTAGTTCCGGAGAAACGCGAGGAATTGACGACCGAAGGGGGGTTGGATGTCATCGCGAATTTTGACCGGGTCAAACAGTGTGTTGTTCAGCTTCAAAATGCTGGAATAGAGGTAAGTCTGTTTATTGATCCTGATCGGGAACAGATTGCAGCCTCAAAAAATGCAGGGGTCCACGCAGTTGAGATACACACGGGGCGTTATGCAGATGCGACCTCGGCAGGGGATCAGCAGACGGAGTATGAAACGCTGGTCAATGTGTCCGAATTTACGATAGAACAGGGACTGAAGCTACATATGGGGCACGGTTTAACATATCGCAATGTTTCAAGAATCGCTTCCATCCCTCATGTAAGTGAGCTCAATATCGGTCACAGTATTATTTCCCGGGCAGTACTGGTCGGAATGGAGCAGGCGGTACGCGAGATGAAAGCTCTGGTCAGTATTTAGGCTGGAACTATAAATCAATGCAAAAGCAGCAGAAAAGCTGCATGAGCTACTCTTTTATGCAATCTCCTTTCATTTTTTCGGCAATTGACCGATCTAAGGTGCCCTGATTCTCTGAAGCGGGGGATCGTTATTTGCGTCAAAGTCCATTTGCATATCAGGAGTTAAGAAATTTCAAATCCGGCAGGGAATTACCAGAGAACTAGTGTCTGACAGTAGATTTCTGATGATTGTTTCGTTACGTTAGTCAGCTATCAAGCAAGATACATCACCTGAAGTTTCCGTCAACATCGAGCGTATTTGTATCTTGTGCCTATGGGTTTCGGTATGGTTGCGAGCTCCTGCAATCGCTTTTGTTCCAGCCGATCTACTTATTTTCATGATGAACTTAAGTAACCAGGGAAATGTGAGCAGCGTTCTTGAAATCATTTGGATGATTAAAAGGTCCAGGCTGGCTCACACGAAGATAAGCAAAGGAAAAAGTAACCCAATGTGGCAACGGTTCCCGTTTTGCAAAGGGCTTGCTTTTTCGGTGGTCAGGCAAGTTGAGAACAGCCTGTGGCGCGCTTTGCCTAGACTTATTGTGGATATGATCGGTTCTTCGCAGGTGAGAGCAAGACGGGGCTCTAGACCTGCAGTTTCACTCAGTTAAAAGAGGAGCAATTTGCGATGACTCCCAAAGACTTTTTTGCATTTGCAGAAAAAAATGGCGCTAAGATGGTAGATTTAAAGTTTACCGATATCTTTGGCACCTGGCAGCATTGTTCGTACCCCATTAGTACCTGGGACGAAGGTACTTTTGAAGACGGTGTTGGTTTTGACGGTTCTTCCATTCGTGGTTGGCAACCGATTGACAGTTCAGACATGCTCGCCGTGCCTGACGCCTCGACCGTGAAAATGGATCATTTTTTCAAGGCACCCACAGTCAGTGTTCTGGCAGATATTGTGGATCCGATTACAAAAGAGGATTACAATAAAGATCCGCGTGGTGTCGCGAAAAAAGGGTTGGCTTATCTGAAACAGACAGGTATCGCAGACTCTTGTTTTATTGGTCCTGAACCAGAATTTTTCATCTTTGATGATGTGCGTTACCTCTCGAATCAAAGAGGAGCCATGTACGAGATCGATTCTTCTGAAGCCGCCTGGAATACTGGTAAATCAGAAGAGGGCAACCTAGGTCATAAAGTAGGTTATAAAGGGGGATATTTCCCTGTTTCTCCTATCGACAGCTATGGCGACCTGCGTGCTGAAATGGTTGAAGAACTGCAGAACGTGGGGATTGTTGTTGAAGCACATCACCATGAAGTTGCGACAGCCGGGCAGTGCGAAATTGATATGGAATTCGCACCCCTAATGCAGATGGCTGACCAGTTCATGTGGTACAAGTACGTGATTAAAAACGTTGCTAAGCGAGCCGGTAAGACCGTTACATTTATGCCAAAACCAGTGTTTGAAGACAATGGTTCTGGTATGCACACTCATATCTCTCTCTGGAAGGATGGAGATACATTGATGGCCGGCGATGGTTATGCAGGCATGAGTGAAATGGCTTTGCATGCGATTGGCGGGATTATCAAACACGGTCGTGCTTTGATCGCCTTGTCGAACCCGACTGCTAACAGTTTCCATCGATTGGTACCCGGCTTTGAAGCTCCTGTTACACTGGCAATGAGCCAACGTAACCGATCTGCTGCGTGCCGAATTCCGATGTATTCTGGCAGCCCGAAGGCGAAACGAGTTGAATTCCGTTGTCCAGATCCGACTGCCAACGGTTATCTCAGCTTTACCGCTTTGATGATGGCCATGATTGATGGGATTCAGAACAAGGTTGATCCCGGCGAACCATTGGATCGTGATATTTATGACATGACTCCAGAAGAACTGGCTGAAACCAATGTTGCTCCCAAATCTCTGGAAGAAGCATTGATTGCATTGGAAGAAGATAGCGACTTCCTGACAGCCGGCGATGTGTTCAGCGAAGATTTGATCAAATCCTTCATCGAGCACAAGCGGACCGAAGAATTGGATCCCATTCGTTTGCGACCTCATCCTTTCGAATTCGATCTCTACTATAACGCGTAAGTGTTTAGTGGATTCTGTAATTGAGTAACGATTGAGATAAACTCGCAGTAAATCACCAGGTTTACTGCGAGTTTTTTTATTCAACGAGGGTCTGCCAAAATGGCGAACTAGACGTGGTGTCAATATGGCAGTTTTTTGGTGATTGAAATTTATTTTGGTCGGATGATTCTTGGTTGTAAGTGCTTAATTATAAATGGATTAAGTGCGCTGTGCCGTTTTTGTGTCTTGTTTGGCATGCTCTGTGCAATGTTATGTACTGTTAAAAGTTGAATTCATGTGAACCATTATGGTTCCGAAATCAATAATAGGGTATGTCTTTTAAGGAGCAAATCTGATGTTAAGTACACACAAAGTCGGTTTTCCTTTCTCTGCAAGCCTGCGTTCAGAATTGAATGATGCGTTCAGCCAAATGTTTGGGAAATCAGTCTCCGGGCTGGAAGGAGCTTATTCACCTCTCTCGGTTTGGGAAGAAGAAGGTAAATATCACGTTGCCCTGGATGTTCCAGGTATGAGTAAGGAAGATCTTTCTTTGGATATTCAGGCAGGACATCTCATCCTGACTGGCGAACGGACCACTGAGGAAAACCGTGAATATCTGCATCATGAACGGAGCTATGGCAAATTTAAGCGAGTTGTCCAGCTTCCTGACTGGGTCGATCCTGTTGCCATCAATGCGACACTTGACGCGGGTGTATTGACGGTTGTTCTAAATAAAAAACTGGAAATGCAGCCCAGAAAAATTGAGATAAAGGATCTCTCAAAATCTGAATAACGAGTATATGGTATTTCGCTTAGTCAAAAATTTGTTTGTTGCGGCCCCGATTGGTTTGTGGAAAACCAATCGGGGTTTTTTTATATCTAAAACGTGCCATGTCTATTTGCTGGGCAACTTCGCTTAAATTCTAAGTCGCTCAAAAATTTCTGTGTGAGTTCTTGATTAAGAATACGTAGTTTTTTAAACCGTGATGATCTCAGAGAAATGATGAAAATCTAGATAAGGTAAGAAGTTATCATCTTCCGGATTTTCAATTATTTGATTTGTCTCATGTGGTACGGCACAACAATTGCCATGTGTTTACCCGTATGTTTCTATGCGCTGCTAGCTAAAGATTTTTTAATTGAGTCAGAACTCAATATATCATTCAAGGACCGAAAGCAATGTTACCAGGATACTTAATTGACATGGATGGTGTCATTTATAGAGGGATTGACCTGATAGAGGGGGCAGTCGAATTTATCAACGAGCTAAAAAAGAGAGATCTGCCTTTCATTTTTTTAACGAATAACAGTCAACGAACTCGTCGAGACGTAGTGACAAAGCTACTGCGGATGGGGATTATCGTTGGCGAAGAACACATTTTTACGTGTGCGATGGCAACTGCTCGTTTTTTGGCGCAGAGTAAGCCAAATGGTACCGCTTATGTAATTGGAGAAGGGGGCCTGTTGCATGCGCTTCATCGAAATGGTTATTCCATTGTGGACCATGATCCCGATTATGTCGTGGTGGGTGAAGGAAGATCAATGAACTTAGAGATGATCGAATCCGCGGTAAGAATGATTGAAAATGGAGCAAAATTAATTGCCACAAACATGGACCCTAACTGTCCAACCCAAAATGGTCTGCGACCGGGTTGCGGGGCAATAGTTGCTATGTTGGAAGCGGCCACTAAGAAAAAAGCATTTAGTGTCGGAAAACCAAGCCCAGTTATGATGCGTGCTGCCCGTCAGGAATTAGGAATTTCTTCTGCTCAAACCACGATGATTGGCGACACGATGGAAACGGATATTCTTGGTGGAGTTGAGATGGGATATCGTTCTGTGTTGGTTCTTTCGGGAGGAACATCACTGGCTGATTTGGATAATTATGCCTATCAACCAGATCTGGTCGTTGATAGTATTGCCGATCTGGTCAAAGATAATTTCTTTCAGTTGAAGAATGACCGCTTCCCGCAGGTTGACCGTCAGCTGGCCTGAAAATTTTAGTGTCTAGTAGTGATGCTCTTGTTATTCGAGTGATTTTACTCTGATTGACACTGAACGCTTTCCCGCGCGCATTGAGGTATTTCTGAAGGTACGCTACAATTCCTGAAAATAATGTGGTGAAAGTAAAATTTCACGAAATTTACAGGATCAACTTTAATTTTGCGAACTGCCTATTGCTGCACTGCAGGTAGAAGGTCTCTACAGGAATACTTGAATGGCACGACTGACTCAGGCCGATTTATCAGATCTTAACGAATCGTTTGAGGAACGAACTCCCTCGGAATTGATTCATTGGGCGCAGGAAATGTTTGGATCTCGACTGGCAGCGTTGTCTTCCATGCAGAGAGCGGGTTGCGTTGTAGGGCACATGATGAGTCAGATGAAAGTTGACATCCCCATTCTGTTTGTTGATACCGGCGTTTTATACCAGGAAACATTGGAGACTCGAGACCGGTTGATCAAAGAGTACGGCTTGAATATTGTCACCTTGAACCCTGAAAAGACAATAGCGCAACAAACAGAAGAATTGGGAGTATTGTATCTTTCAGTGGAAGGTCAGGAACAGTGCTGTGATTTGCGAAAGACACAACCTCTGCTACAGGTTGCTGATCAATATGATGCACTGATTGGCAGTTTGCGTCGTGCCGATGGAGGACAGCGCGCCAACGTGCCGATTCTCGCGATTGACCCGGCGATGAACTGTCTGAGAGTGAATATTCTGGCCAGTCTCTCCAAGGAAGAGTTTCAGGATTACCTCAAGGACAACCAGGTCATCACGAATCCGCTTCACAAACAGGGTTTCCCCACAATTGGCTGCAATCGTTGTACGACCCCTGTCATGGAAAGCGAACCAAATCGAGCGGGACGCTGGAGGCACTTAGGTCCCTGGTCACAGTATTGTGGAATCAATCCGACGGATGTTTCCGGGAAAAAAGCACCTGCCATCGAATTATCACAGCATTTGGTGGATCGAATTCTCGGACGCGAAACGGACTTTATGATTTAGCCATTCTCACTTTGCTGTTATTCCCTGCGTCAACTCAGTATGTAATTTCTTCGAAGAGCTGGCCCACGCGGGGATAAATCCAGCAGCCCGACTTTGCTCAAAGAATTGTTTTTGATTTGCTTTCGTGTCGGAATATCCCAGAGTGAATACCGATGTGAATCCATTTTTTTGAATCTGGATCATCTCTCTTTCTTTGCCTTCAATCCACTTACCCGTATGAGCATAAGCTGTTTCCCAAAGCAGGCCATCCGGATTATTTGGATGTGATTTTGCCAGATTCAGACCTGGAATGAAGATACCAGTCGCGTCTCCTACAAATACTGATTTTCCAATCAGATTCAACCCGCGGTTTTGCATGATGAATTTATCTGGTGAATGAGCTTTTATTTTACGTATCAGATTGATCATGGCGCTGACGCTCTTAGCTCTGCGGGGAATTGGCCATTTTTGTGCATTAATATAAAGATCAATGGAATCAATTGTGTCTAAAAACAGCCCATCAACGTTCTGCTGATAGATCTGGTTGATTCTTTGAAAAAGGAAATCTTGCCATGCTTTTTCGCTGACATCAATGTGCCAGGATTGAAAAGTCTCATTCTTGCTCAGGACCATCTTTGATAAAGCAGGCGCATTCTTGCGTCGCTTAAGAAATGCTTCAAAGTTATCTTTTTCTAACTGGCCCAATTCTCCAATGCTGATATAGGCAATGATTTTGGCACCGGTCTGATGTGCTTTTTTTATTAACAAAGAAACTTGCTTCTGATCAAGTCCTCGTAATTCAATGACTACAACCTGACCTTTTCGCATTCGATGTTGCAGCTTGTCAAGTAAAGTGTTGTCTCCGCCGTAATAGAGTTGAAAATCAGACGCTACAAAAGCGGTATCTTCAGCGCTGTGGAGCTGCGTGTCTTGAATGAGAAACAGGCCGAAGATGAGAGAAATGAAGAGATTCAAATAGCGTAACATGCAGCTGATTCCCCGAAAAGTGAATTGTGTATTCTTAGATGCTTTTGTTATTCTAAATGATCAGGTTGTCGTACTTAAGGTATATTCCATTTTAATTTGAGAAGACAAGCCATGTATCTGAATCATTTCAAAAAAAGGCGTCGTCAGGTTTTCAGCATCTTGTGTATGACATTAGTTTTCTGTCTGACGTCAACAAACCATTTGACGGCACAGACGCCTCCCAACATTGTGGTAATTGTCAGTGATGACCAGGGCTATCGCGATTTGGGTTGCTTCGGGAGTCAGGAAGTGATTACACCTCACTTGGATCGATTGGCTAAAGAAGGTGCCAAACTGACCAACTTTTATGTGACCTGGCCTGCCTGTACACCCAGTCGTGGAAGTTTACTGACGGGGCGTTATCCACAGCGGAATGGCGTCTACGACATGATTCGGAATGAAGCACCCGATTACGGCTATCAATACAAACCTGCAGAATACGAAGCGACCTTCGAGCGAATTGGTGGTATGGATGTTCGTGAAAAGTTACTGCCCCGATTATTAAAGCAGGCTGGTTATGTCAGTGGGATCTATGGAAAGTGGGATTTAGGCGTTCACAAACGCTTTCTACCTCTAGCGCGAGGCTTTGATGACTTTTATGGATTCACCAACACCGGTATCGATTATTTTACGCATGAACGTTACGGCGTCCCTTCCATGTTTCGTAATAATCAAGCGACTGAGCAAGATAAAGGCACTTATTGCACCGACCTGTTTCAGCGCGAAGCGGTTCGCTTTTTAAAAGAGAATCATCAGAAACCATTTTTTCTTTATCTACCTTTTAACGCACCGCATGGCGCTTCAAGCCTTGATCCCCGCATTCGAGGTGGTGCCCAGGCCCCTGCAAAATATAAAAAAATGTATCCGCATTTGAAGGATAATCTCATCACGCGGAAAAAGGCGGGGCGCTACGAATTTCGTGAGAAACCAAAAGGGCCCGTCATTACACAGGTCGTTTCGGCCAACAAACGTCGTCTGGAATATGTTGCATCCATTACTTGCATGGACGCCGCCATCGGTAATGTATTGGATCTGCTAGATCAATACAAAATAGCAGACAATACGATAGTCGTTTTCTTCTCTGACAATGGAGGTGGCGGAGGTTCCGATAATTCACCACTCACCGGTAAAAAGGGAATGATGTTCGAAGGGGGGATACGAGTTCCCTGTCTTGTGCGATATCCGAAAAAAATTAAACCAGGCACGGTGAATGAGCAGCTGCTGACTTCCCTGGAATTGGTTCCCACTTTCCTGAAAGAAGCTCAGATTCCTTTACCAGAAGACATTGTCTTCGATGGGTATGATATGCTGCCTACATTGACGACGCAGGTCGAGTCCCCACGTAAAGAAATGTATTGGCAACGTCGGGCGGATAAAGCAGCTCGTGTAGGTAACTGGAAATGGGTGGAATCAGTCAAGGGCAATGGTCTGTTTGATCTTTCAAAGGATGTGAGCGAAAAGCATGATCTTTCAAAATCACATCCTGAAAAGTTGAAAGAAATGAAAGCGCACTTTGCCAACTGGAAAAAAGAGATGGCAAAGGCTGATCCACGCGGTCCGTTCCGCGATTATTAAGGGGAGTGTGTTTTATTCTTTTGTATGAACGGACACTTTACGAATGCTTAGCTGGATGATGTCATCCAGAGGAAGGGATTTCTCAATCAGTTCGATACCACAAATCAGAGGTTTTCCTGTGCCAGGGGTAAACGTGAAATCGAGATTACCATCAAGGGGGATTTGCGAAAATTCTCTCACGATAATGTGATTTCTAGATTGTGCTTCCTGATAGATGTCCAGATTTTTGATCAGAGATTTGCCATTCATCGAGACGCTGAAGACACGTTGTGCTGGAGCAGAAAATTCGGGTTCACTGAAATAGAGTCTGAGTGTGTACTCAGCAGGTTTCACATTTTTCAGTGAAATACGTTCGACTCCGGTAATTCCGGATGCACCCACCCAAGGCCAGCCACGCCCCCCTTCAATCCAAAGTGAATGCTGGTAGAATGGTTGGATCGTTTCGGGTTTGACGACCAGATCGAGTTTTGGCGAAGGGCCTCCCACGCTGGGAACATCCAGCCAGAGTGTACCTCGATCTGTTTTACGATCGCCGGGAGCACCAAAGTTCAAGCCGACGCGCCGAATATTATTCACGTTACTTTTGCCCCAGATCATCCATTGCTCGTACGTTTCTGGCATTGAAATCAGGGAAAGTCCCACGGGTAACGGGTAACTGCAAGTGCATCCCTGGAAATAGTAGGGTACGTTTAACAAACCGTTCGCAGGTACAATACTATTTGTGCAGCCGGAGCGGGGGCCACTGATATGAATCGTACCACTCTCCACACGTTTATCATAAAATGCGGCTGTTCCGGAACGCATTGTAAACAGATAGCTGTAGTCAACGCCTCCATCACAGCCATAACTTTTGGGAAAGACGCGAGGTTCTGTTTGACCAGTTAAGGGATTCGTACGTTCTCCAATCACAGGAGGTGCGGGGCTCCAGTCATTTTTCTGATAAGGGGGCCGGTATTGACTGAGTTGTTTTTTTGTGATGTCTCTGGTCGGTAATTCATCCACCCACGTTTGAGCTTGTTTCTTAGTGAGCGTTCTACCGGTATAAACATCGGAAAACTGGGCTTCGAGTAGTTTGTAGGGGGGACGGATTCCAGCCGGGTACCCTTGCCAGTACTTCGAGTGTGAAATCATGACTCCGTCGACAAACATAGGTTGGGGAGCGCGTTTGAAATGTCCGACACTGTCATCATACCACAGCACGCCCACGGGGGCTTTCACCAGTTCATCAGCGCTCGACCAGCCTCCGGTGTAATTGGTAGAACCGGGGATGGGGCCAGCTTTTTTAATGACCGTGTAACCATCCCGGCGTGAAATTTGAGCCTGAGATAAATTTTGAAATTCCTTCGCCAGTTTTGCATGCGATAATTCTGAGCAATTTACTAGCAGAACGCCTCCATAAGGCCTGATCGAGGGATACAGTTTTGAAACCAGTTGCGATACTGATTCGAATCCTGTTCGTTGTGGCTCCTGAGCAATCATCAGTTGAGCAAAATAAGCAGGTAGCTCGAATTCTGCCAAAGATCCATTCAGAAAAGAGATTTCAGAGGCATTCCATCCTTTTTCATAATACGTTTGGCGGAGTTCCTCGATTTGGTCTGAATCTGTATCTAAAACTATGACTTGAAGATGTTTATTCGTTAGTAAATCTTCAATCAGCTTCTCATCGGGAATTCCGGCAAGAAAAACATAACCACCTCCAGACGTTTGATCAGAAATCACGGTTGCTGTTTTGGAAGCAGCAGCTTGAGTGCGAACCGCCTCCGTGCGATTCAATAGAGGAGATTGATATGTTGCAGGCTGAGTTTTGTCAGGTCCCAGACAGTAGAGATTTCCTTCGAGCGTGACCACAAATAAGCGGTTTGATGCCACCAGTAGAGAATAGATGGTTCCCTCCACTCCTGGGAGTTGGCTTTGATAGGATATCTGTCTGGGGCCCACCTGAATCTGTTGGCGTAGACCACGTTTCCCGTCGGGGCCATAATTTAGTCCATTCTCATGTCGGGCAGAATTGACGTCGCGATCAAATTGCAAATCTGGTTTGGAAAGTTCTGTTTCTCCTCGTCGTGCAGACTTACCTGCTGCGGTGAACCAACCTCCCGGTTTGCGACCTGCTTTAGGGAGTTTGAATTCAATGAGCTCTCCTGTTTGTTTATTGAGGCGGGCAGGAAAAGCTGTCCCGCAAGGAACAATTAATTCCTTTTCTGCGATGAGTAGATAACCCTGGGGTGTTACTCCACCAAAGGCTTCCGCCGCATGGGGGTGCTGTCCGTAAAGGTAACCCAGGCGATCATTCACCCAGAGCTGCTCTCCAGATTCAGCATTGAGCGCATAGATAAAGACACCCTCAAAAGGCCAGACCCCTGCTGCAAAATAGATGGTATCGTCTTCAATCACAGGACCACCCCGAACAGGCCAGACTGAGACAAGACGACGATTTCCCAGAATCAGACGACTTGAAGGAACCGCCTGGAATTTCCATTGCAGTTCACCAGTTTGACTAGAAAGCGAATAAAGATGGCCATCATCTGATCCAAACAGAACGGAATTTTTCCAGGCCACGGGAGCCAGACGAATGGGACCGTTCGTAAAGAAACGCCAGCGTTCCTTGCCGGTTTTGACATCAATGGCAGTGATAGAATTCGTACTGGATGAGCCATAAAAGAGGAATCCATTTTTGACAATCGGTTCATAGCCTGCGTCAAATTGCAAACGGGCATTTTTAAATGCAGGGTCCAGTCGAGGTAATTGATGCACCCACTGAACGTGCAGCGATTCGGAAATCTTTTGTTCTGTGTGTGCGGAACGCTGCGCATTCAGACGCCACATCGGCCAATCATTGGCGCTCGCTGAACCCGCGAATGAAAATAGAAGCAGAAAAAACAGGACCGTTTGATATAAAAAAGAAGCCGGCATCATCAGAACCTTTTTAGGCTTTTATGACAGTAGAAGGTCAGGGAACGAAATTCCCTCCAGATATCAAGCTAACAAGAGAACGGACTTCGTTCAACTCTCTCCATCAGGGCTATCACTTGAAGAACTGTTTTTAGACTCAGATTGCTCTATCTGGCGGCTGGCCCAAATGGCTGAAAAACAGCAGAATAATAATTCTATGATCCAGAAAAGTTGAGGCCAGGGAGTCTTCAGATTTGTGATGTTAGAAATGCGATGTTGCAGATAAGAGGAAATCTTGAGTAGATTTTGTTCTTTCTCTTTGCGTTCCAACTTTGCCGCCTGATACTGTTTCAGTACCTGATCAAATTCTTTTCGTGATTCGGGATCTTCCGGAGGTTCTCCGGTAGCAAACATACGATCAATGGCAAACGTAGTCTGATCCGTTTTAAATCGATTCAGTGTCGCTTCCTTGAATCTCTGGTGCGAAAGATACAAGATTAAAGATTGACCTAAGATGACTAAACAAACAATCGCCAGAATGATTGTCTTATTGATAGATAATCCAAACTTTACTGCAAAGGTTGTCAATACGCCACCAGAAATTAAACCGTACACAACTGCATAAACAAGGAGCAGTTTCAGGCGTTCGGGCAAATGTACGGCAAGGAGAGACAGGGCAGTGATGAGAACCGCTGATACAATCAGCCATTGAATGTATCCGGTTTTGAAATTCGACGGGCTTGGACTGAGCTCTGAAGGTTGGTCGGTCATGGGATTGGTTTCACTTTGAGAGACGTGCCGTTCCCAGACCACAGGCCGATTGTACACGCTCGAGAACTTCTTTGCCCTTTTCTCTGGCCTTGAGTGCTCCTTCAGCAAGAATATCGTTCAAGGTGTCAGTGTCTGAAGACAGTTCTGTCCTGCGTTCTCTGGCTGGACCGAAGTATTCCAGTGCGGCATCATGTACGGCTTGTTTCGCTTCCCCGTAACCCATTCCCCCCGCTCGGTATCGTGCTGCTAATTCTGTTTGCTGGGTTTCATCAGCAAACAGTTTGTATAAGGCGAATACCGAACAGGAATCCGGGTCTTTTGGATCTTCGAGCGTTGCAGAATCTGTTTTAATCGACATGATCTTTTTGCGCTGTTTCTTAGGATCTTCAAAAATTTCAATGACATTGCGATAACTCTTTGACATTTTTTCGCCATCAATTCCTGGCACTTTCGCGGAAGTATCCAAGACACTTGATTTGGGGAGAGTCAGCGTTTCCCCAAAGAGGTTGTTGAATCGCTGTGCCAAATCTCGCGTGACTTCCACATGTTGAATTTGGTCTTGTCCTACGGGAACCATGTCACTGTCATACAACAAAATATCAGCCGCCATTAAAACAGGGTAAGTAAACAGTCCTGCATCGGCGGCAATGCCTTTTTCTTTTTTGTCTTTGTAAGCATGACATTTTTCCAGGAGGCTCATTTGAGTGATGGTCATGAGAATCCAGGTCAAATCTGTGATTTCAGGTACATCAGATTGCCGGAACAGGGTTGCCTGTTTGGGATCGAGCCCCAAAGCCAGCAGATCAATGGCGGCTTCCAGAGTATTCTGTCGCAGACGATCTGCATTTCGAATTGTGGTTAAGGCGTGTAAATCAGCGATGAAATAAAAGGCCTGCTCGTTATCCTGCAGATCGATATATTGTTTGATCGCGCCGAAGTAATTGCCCCAGTGAAAGCGGCCCGTTGGTTGTATTCCCGATAACACTCGCATGAGTCGGTTCTCTTTATCTGGATAAAATCTTTTGTTGATTGAAAGTGAGTCAGTGAAAATGAGATCTGTCTGGCGATTAATTCTTTTTGGGATAGACGAGAGACCCCACTAGTTCACTCACTTGTGAACATTTTTCTTCAAGAAGAATCTGTTCCAGTTCTCCGACTAATTGTGTTGCCAGACCAGGATTATAAAAATTTGCCGTACCAATTTGCACGGCAGAGGCACCTGCGACTATGAATTCCATTACATCATCGATATTGGAAATTCCACCCACACCAATAATCGGAATATCTACCTCTCGCGCAACTTGACAGACGACTCGTAATGCGACTGGTTTAATAGCGGGACCACTCAGGCCGCCGAATACTCCTCCTAAAACAGGCTTTCTGCGTCGCCAGTCTATGGCTGTGCCCTGAACAGTATTGATAAGCGAGACAGCGTCCGCTCCCCCTTGTGAAGCAGCTTGAGCAATCTCGACGACATTGGTCACATTAGGTGTCAATTTTGCGATTACAGGTAGTTGACAACTCTCTGTCACTTGTTGAATCATTTTTTCTGTCAACTCGGGTTGTGTACCGTAATCAACGCCTCCACTGACGTTCGGGCATGAGATATTTAATTCCAGAGCGGTAATCTGATTTTGAAAAGCATCGAGCCTGGATGCCATCTCTGCCATTTCATCGATGTTACGGCCTGCGATATTGACAATTAAAGCCGTATCAAGCGAAGCGAGGTAATGAAGATGCTTCTCGAGAAACAGATCAATTCCATCATTATCCAGGCCGATCGAATTTAACAGTCCTGCGCTGGTTTCAATCGTTCGTGGCGGGGGATTTCCGATTCGAGGTTCTGTGGTAATCGTCTTGGGGATAATGCCACCCAGCCTGGAAAAATCAAGAAATGGCTGCATCTCACGAGCATATCCAAATGTGCCAGATGCGACTAGGATCGGGTTTTTCAGATGCAGACGGTTCAGCGTAACTGCTAAGAGATCCGTTTGAGTAGGGGCGTTCATCGGGGTATCGTCCGTTGTAGCCAGGAGGCCACATGCTCGTTATATCAATTGTACTAACAGGAAGAAGTGCAATCATTACGGCAACGTTGAGGTCGGTCGCAGATTCAATGCACTGTGAAGAGACCACTCAGGATCCACTGGATCTCATCTTAGCGTGCACACTTTGCAAGAACCAGTAAGAGTGCTATTGAAACAGAATCGATAAAAGCAGAAAGCTGCCGAAATGGTGATTTCGACAGCTTATGAATGCTTCACTGTTTACGATTTTCAATATAACGCAGGATTCCATTTATTTCCAAATGGTGATCGAATTCAAGTCTGAGTGATTAAATCACTCCACCGTGTGTCCGATAGGGGGTTGCAACATCTGGCATATCCAGTCCCCAGATGCGTTCCCAGATTTTGGGAATATGTCGCATACTTTCTGATTGGAATATCAATTGACGAGCACGATCATCCCTCGATGAGGAATAGATGGGAACCACGCATCCGACCTGTGTTAGTGATAATGCGATTAACATGCTGGCCAATAGGAACTTACGCATTTTTTTCTCCATGATATGGTTGTGCCATATTTGCTGGTGTTGATCCCAGGCATCGATCCCTTAATTCAAACCATTGAATGAAAGGCATCAAACCGATATCGAAGGGGTT